>Ga0209913_1000059_pt1 | contig 141425 bp, 126 predicted proteins | sample PersoiDNA2013203_FD_185805 | JGI IMG/M metagenome (GOLD analysis project Ga0209913, IMG submission 185805) | Permafrost soil microbial communities from the Arctic, to analyse light accelerated degradation of dissolved organic matter (DOM) -... | ecosystem: Environmental > Terrestrial > Soil >...
CATGAAAGCTGTGCTTGCCGAGGTCAATACCGATGAGCGTGACGTCTTGCATGATGGCCTCCGTCTCAAATGAAAACACCCTAGAAGTTTAAACTTCATAGGGTGGAGGGGGACCATCTCATTAGCCGCCCGAAGGCGGCTTTTTTGCTGGCAGCGGTGGCGATCAGCTGTTCGGCACCAAGCCGGTGGGCTTGATCCGCGTCGGCATGGCCTTGCCCTTGCGGGCACGCTTGCCGAAGTGTTCCTGCAGCAGGCCGGGACCCATGCGTTCTTCCTTGGCCTTTTGTGCGTTGCCGATGCCCTGCACCGTCACGCCTTTCTGCGTGATGGCCTGGGCCGCCACGAGCTTCTCCTTCGGCTCCAGTTCCATCAAGGTGACGCCGCGGCCGCCGTTGGTCAGCACCTTCATTTCGTCCATGCCGAAGACCAGCAGGCGCGCTTTTTCCGAGATGACGGCAATCGCGCTCGCTTCCGGCGGCACGATGGTGGGCGCCAGCGGGCGCGCGCCTTCGTCGAGCGTGATGAAGGACTTGCCGCCCTTCAGGCGACTGACCATGTCGCCGGCCTTGGCGATGAAGCCGAAGCCCGCGTCGGACGCCATCAGCAGCTGGGTGGCGGCGGGACCGGCGAAGTAATGCAGCAGGCGCGCGCCGCCGGACAGGTCCAGCAGGGTGGTGATCGGCACGCCATCGCCGCGCGCGTTCGGCAGGGCGATCACGGGCACGGAATACACCTTGCCGTTGTCGCCGAAGCCCAGCAGGGTGTCGACGGTGCGGCATTCGATGGCGTCATGCAGCGCGTCGCCGGCCTTGAACGTGAACTGGGCGCGGTCGTGGCCGATGCCGGTGCGTGCGCGCACCCAGCCCTTCTGCGAGATGATGACGGTGACGGGTTCGTCGACGACCTTCTGCTCGACCTGGGCGCGCTGCGCTTCCTCGATGACGGTGCGGCGGGCGTCGCCGAACTGCTTGGCGTCGGACTCGATCTCGCGGATGATCAGGCGCTTCATCGACGATGGATTGTCCAGCAGGTCCTGCAGGCCCTGCTTTTCCTTGCGCAGGTCGGCCAGTTCCTGCTGGATCTTGATCGCTTCCAGGCGGGCCAGCTGGCGCAGGCGGATTTCCAGGATGTCCTCGGCCTGCCGGTCCGACAGCTTGAAGCGCTCGACCAGCGCCTGCTTCGGCTCGTCCGAGTTGCGGATGATGTGAATCACCTCGTCGATATTGAGCAGGATGGTCTCGCGCCCTTCCAGGATATGGATGCGGTCATCCACCTTGCCCAGGCGGTACTGGGTGCGGCGCGTTACGGTGGCGAAGCGGAACGTGATCCACTCGCCCAGGATATCGGCGAGGCCCTTCTGGCGCGGGCGGCCATCGCCGCCGATCATCACCAGGTTCATCGGCGCCGACGTTTCCAGCGACGTATGCGCCAGCAGCATCAGCATGAATTCGTTCTGGTCCTGGTTCTTCGACTTCGGCTCGAACACCAGGCGCACGGGCGCGTTGCGGCCCGATTCGTCGCGGATCGTGTCGAGCGCGCCCAGTACCATGGCCTTCAGCGCGATCTGGTCCGGCGACAGCGTCTTCTTGCCCAGCTTGACCTTCGGGTTGGTCAGTTCCTCGATTTCTTCCAGCACCTTCTGGGCCGACGTCCCCGGCGGCAGCTCGTGCACCACTGCCTGCCACTGGCCGCGCGCCAGTTCCTCGATCTTCCAGCGCGCGCGCACCTTCATGCTGCCGCGGCCGGACGCGTACATGTCGGCCACTTGCGCGGCGGGGGTGATCAGCTGGCCGCCGCCCGGATAGTCCGGGCCCGGCACGATGGCCATCAGTTCGGCATGCGTCAGCTTCGGGTTGCGGATCAGCGCGACGGCCGCATCGGCCACTTCGCGCAGGTTGTGCGACGGGATTTCCGTGGCCAGGCCGACGGCGATACCGGAGGCGCCGTTGAGCAGCACCATCGGCAGGCGTGCCGGCAGCAGCGCCGGTTCCTCGCTGGAGCCGTCGTAGTTCGGGATGAAGTCGACCGTGCCCTGGCCGATCTCGTCGAGCAGCAGGCGGGCGATCGGCGTCAGGCGCGCTTCCGTGTACCGCATCGCGGCGGCGCCGTCGCCGTCGCGCGAGCCGAAGTTGCCCTGGCCGTCGATCAGCGGGTAGCGCAGCGAGAAGTCCTGGGCCATGCGCACCAGCGCGTCGTACACCGATTGGTCGCCGTGCGGGTGCAGCTTGCCCAGCACGTCGCCGACCACGGTGGCGGACTTGCGCGGCTTGGCCGTCGAGTTCAGCCCCAGTTCGTTCATCGAATACAGGATGCGGCGCTGCACCGGCTTCTGGCCGTCGCACACGTCCGGCAGGGCGCGGCCCTTGACGACGGAAATGGCGTAGTCCAGGTAGGCGCGTTCGGCGAAGGTCGACAGGGTCAGCGTTTCGCCGCCGTCGCCGCCGTTGCCGTCATTGCCCGGATTGTTCGCGGGCTCGTCGAAGAGGTTTGCTTGTTGAGTCATGTGAATTACGTAGAGATGTTAGATGTCCGCTTCGACTTCGTTGCCGTGTTCCTCGATCCAGGCACGGCGGGCGGCGGCTTCGCCTTTACCCATCAGCATATTGAAGCGGGCGGCCGCCTCGGTGTGCTGGAAGTCGCCCAGCGCGACAGGCAGCAGGCGGCGCGTGTCCGGGTTCATCGTGGTTTCCCACAGCTGTTCGGCGTTCATTTCGCCCAGGCCCTTGAAGCGCGAGATCGACCAGCTGCCGTCCTTCAGGCCGTCCTTGCGCAGCTTGTCCTCGATGGCCGTCAGTTCGCCGTCGTCCAGCGCATACAGCTTCTGGATCGGCTTCTTGCCGCGCGCGGGCGCGTCGACGCGGTACAGGGGCGGGCGGGCGATGCAGATATTGCCGTTCTGGATCAGGGCCGGGAAGTGGCGGAAGAACAGCGTCAGCAGCAGCACCTGGATGTGCGAGCCGTCCACGTCGGCGTCGGACAGGATGCAGATCTTCCCGTAGCGCAGGCCGGACAGGTCCGGGCTGTCCGTCACGCCATGCGGATCGACGCCGATGGCCACGGCGATGTCATGGATCTCGTTGTTGGCGAACAGGCGGTCGCGGTCCGTCTCCCAGGAGTTCAGCACCTTGCCGCGCAGCGGCAGGATGGCCTGGAACTCCTTGTCGCGGCCCATCTTGGCCGAGCCGCCGGCCGAGTCGCCCTCGACCAGGAACAGCTCCGTGCGCGTCACGTCGCTCGACTCGCAGTCGGTCAGCTTGCCCGGCAGGACCGCCACGCCCGAGGATTTCTTCTTCTCGACCTTCTGCGCCGAGCGCAGGCGTGACTGGGCCTGCTTGATGACGAGGTCAGCCAGCTTCTTGCCCCAGTCGATATGCTGGTTCAGCCACAGCTCCAGCGCCGGCTTCGAATACGTCGACACGAGACGCACGGCGTCGCGCGAGTTCAGGCGTTCCTTGATCTGGCCCTGGAACTGGGGATCGAGCACCTTGGCCGACAGCACGAAGGAAGCGCGTGCGAACACGTCCTCTGGCAGCAGCTTGACGCCCTTGGGCAGCAGCGAGTGCAGCTCGACGAAGTTCTTCATCGCGCCGAACAGGCCTTCGCGCAGGCCCGATTCGTGGGTGCCGCCGTTCGGCGTGGGAATCAGGTTGACGTAGGACTCGCGCATGATGCCGCCTTCCTCGGTCCAGGCCACCACCCAGGAAGCGCCTTCGCCCTCGGCGAAGCCTTCCGCGTCGGGGCCGGCGAACTGCTCGCCCTCGAACAGGGGCACCACGGTTTCGCCATTGCCCGTTTGCGCCAGCGCCTCGGTCAGGTAGCCGCGCAGGCCGTCGTTGTACTGCCAGGTCTGGGTGTCGCCGTTCTTGTCGTTCTTCAGCGTGACGGTCACGCCGGGCAGCAGCACCGCCTTCGAGCGCAGCAGGCGTTGCAGCTCGACCTGCGAGATCAGCGGCGAATCGAAGTACTTCGGATCGGGCCAGGCCGTCACGCGCGTGCCGGACTTCTTGCCGTTCGGCGCCGGCTGCGACGTCAACGGTTCGACCAGGTCGCCGTTTTCGAACGCCAGCGTGTGGAAGCCGTTGCCCTTGTCGTCCTTGCGCCAGACGGAGATCTCCAGCCGCGTCGACAGCGCATTGGTGACGGACACGCCGACGCCGTGCAGGCCGCCCGAGAAGGCATAGGCGCCGCCCGAGCCCTTGTCGAACTTGCCGCCCGCGTGCAGGCGGGTGAAGACGATTTCCACCGTCGGCACGTTTTCTTCCGGGTGCAGGCCGACGGGAATACCGCGGCCGTCGTCTTCCACGGTGATGCTGCCGTCCGTGTGCTGGGTCACGACGATGTTCTTGCAATGGCCGCCCAGCGCTTCGTCAGAGGCGTTGTCGATCACTTCCTGGATGATGTGCAGCGGGTTTTCCGTGCGGGTGTACATGCCCGGGCGCTGCTTGACGGGTTCCAGTCCTTTCAGGACGCGGATCGATGATTCGCTGTAGTCGGAAACGGTTTTTTTAGTGGCCATACGATGTTCTTGCAATTCTGAGTTGATCTGGCGTGGTGCGAGTGCCTGCGCATTCTATCCGAGGTGGCAGGTCGGCAACGAGTCGCGGCAAGGCCGGCGTGGCGAAAACAGCCACGCTCCGGCGCCGCGCACGGGGAACGCAGGACGCGCAGGTCTGTATAAATATACAGTAGAAAGGGTGGTTTATACAGCGTTTCCCCACGGCACACAAGAGCCGGCGTGTGCCAGGCCGGCGGGAACCGGCCGCTGATAAGTGCTTTACGGCAATGTCTGGGGCGGTGCCGCCGAGGGGGCGGCACCGGGATCGTTCTTGCCGCTCAGGCCCTCGTCAGGCGCCTCGGGCCCATCATGCGGTCGCGCAGCCAGGTGCGGGCCGGCAGGTCGAAGTGCCGGTCGAGCTGCAACGACACATAGAAGAGTGCCGCCGCAGCGGCCAGTCCGACAGGCATCTGGTAGCCGCCGAGCCAGGGGCCCAGCTTGCTCAGCAGGGTCCCCACGGGGACATGCAGCAGATACATCGGATAGCTGGCGACGCCGAGCGCCACCATCGACCGGGACATCCAGCCCTCGGCCGGTTCGCGCGCCGCCGTACCGATCACCGCCAGCGGCACCAGGACGAAAATACTGAGCAGGTCGTGCAGCACCGGGTGCCACGGCGAGCCGGGCACCGTCAGCACGAAGGCGATGATCAGAAAGCTCAGCCACGGCGGTACCATGCGCGCCACGGGCGCCAGGGTCGGGCGCAAGCGGTACAGCAGCAGGCCGGCGGCGATGCCGAAGACGCAGCGTGCGACGCCGCCCACGAAGGACGTGGCGGTGAAGAAGGCACCATGGTCGGCCGTGCCGGTGCGCAGGGCCAGCACCGTCAACATCACTCCCGTCACGCCCACGACACCGGCGAGCACCACGTCGTTCAGCAGCCGCCGGCTGTAGGCATAGGCGGCATTGGCGCCCAGTTCCATCGACAGGGACCAGAAGCAGATATTGAGCGGGAATAAGGCCACCGTGCCCGTGACATGGAAGGGCAGGAAACCCATGGCCAGGACCGCGGCACACACCCATTCCAGGAAGGAGTCGGATGGCGCACCCTTGGCAGCGAGCCGCACCAGCGCCAGCACGAAGCAGATGGCAAGCGCGAACGCGTAGATGGGATAGAGCCGGGCGAAGCGGATCGCCATGAAGCTGGTGGCGTCCAGCTTGCCCGACTGCAGCTTGCGATCGTAGGCGTGGGCGATGACGAAGCCGCTCAGCAGGAAGAAGATGTCGACCGCCAGGTAGCTGTGCGCGAAATCGAATCCCAGGAAGGAATTCCAGTGGCGGGCAAGGACCAGCAAGGCGGCAACGCCGCGAATGCCATCGAGGTAGGTAAAGCGCATGGAAAGGCCAAAAGAGAAAATTGCCGGCATGTTAGCAGATTTTCTTGCATTATCCGCAACTTCGAAATCGACAGTTACATATTTTCCTGCCTTCCTGTAGCTGCCAATATGCAAGCAAGGCGCGTGATCGAGGCGTTTACAGCACGTTTACACGGCGTGCCTGCCTCTTTACCCCGTTTTTAGGAGGCCGTCGATAAGCTTGCTGCCATCGAAACGGATGGAGAATCCCATGCAGGATCTGGTAATGATCGGCCTGACCGGCGCCCTGGCGGCCCTGGCCTGGGCCATGGCAGTGGGCTGCGCCCGCCTCGGGAGCGCCTCATGAGCGCCCTGTACCTGGCCGGTGCCGCGCTGGCGGCCGCCTTGATGATGTACCTGCTGGTCGCCTTGTTGCGCGCGGAGCAGCTGTGAGCGGCGCCGCCTTGCTGCTGTTGGCCGCCTTCCTGGGCGTGCTGCTGGTGCTGGCCTGGCCACTGGGGGCCTATCTGGCGAAAGTGGGCGAGGGCGACGCGTCCGTGCCCGGCCTGGGCTGGCTGCACGGCGCCGAGCGGGCACTCTACCGGCTGGCCGGCACGGCCGGCCCGATGGGCTGGAAAAGCTATGCCGGCGCCCTGCTGGCCTTCAACCTGGCCGGCACCCTGTTCGTCTACGGCGTGCAGCGCCTGCAGGGCTTCCTGCCCCTGAACCCGCAGGCCCTGCCCGGCGTCGGTGCCGATTCCTCGTTCAATACGGCCGTCAGCTTCGCCGCCAACACCAACTGGCAGGGTTATGCGGGAGAGGCCACGATGAGCTACTTCACGCAGATGGTGGCGCTGGCCGGGCAGAACTTCTTCTCGGCCGCCACCGGCATCGCCGTCGTGTTCGCGCTGATCCGCGCCTTCGCGGCCCGTTCTTCGGCGTCGATCGGCAATTTCTGGGTCGACGTCACGCGCGCCACCGTCTACGTGCTGCTGCCGCTGTCGCTGCTGCTGGCCGTGTTCCTGGCGGGGCAGGGCGTGATCCAGAATTTCGACGGCTACCGCACGGTCGCCCTGGTCGATCCAGTCGCCTACACGGTCGACGGCGTCGCGCACGCTGCCGCCACGCAAACACTGCCGATGGGGCCCGTCGCCTCGCAGGAGGCGATCAAGCTGCTGGGCACCAATGGCGGCGGCTTCTTCAACGCCAATTCGGCCCACCCGTACGAGAATCCCACGGCCCTGGCCAACTTCGTGCAGATGCTGGCCATCCTGCTGATCCCGGCAGCGCTGTGCTTCGCCTTCGGTCGCATGGTGGGCGACGTGCGCCAGGGTTGGACCGTACTGGCGGCGATGGCCGCGATCTTCGTGTTGATGACGTTGGGGATCTTCGCCGCCGAGCAGCAGCCCCACCCCGGCCTGCTGTCGCTGGGCCTCGACCCGGCGAGCGTCAATATGGAAGGCAAGGAGTCGCGCTTCGGCGTCGATGCCTCCAGCCTGTTCGCCGCCGTGACGACGGCCGCTTCCTGCGGCGCCGTCAACGCCATGCACGACTCCTTGACGCCGCTGGGCGGCGCCGTGCCGCTGCTGCTGATGCAGCTGGGCGAGGTGGTGTTCGGTGGCGTCGGCTCGGGCCTGTACGGCATGCTGGTGTTCGCGCTGCTGGCCGTGTTCGTGGCCGGGCTGATGATCGGCCGCACGCCCGAATACCTGGGCAAGAAGATCCAGGCCTATGAAATGAAGATGGTGGCCATCGCCATCCTCGTCACGCCCGTGCTGGTATTGGGCGGCACGGCGGTCGCCGTCACGACCGGCGCCGGGCTGGCCGGCATCGCCAACCCGGGCGCGCACGGCTTCAGCGAAATCCTGTATGCCTTCAGCTCGGCTGCCAACAACAACGGCAGCGCCTTCGCCGGCCTGTCCGCCAACACGCCGTTCTACAACGTGATGCTGGCGCTGGCCATGTGGTTCGGCCGCTTCGCCGTCATCGTGCCGATCCTGGCCATCGCCGGCGCGCTGGCCGCCAAGCCGCGCCTGCCGGCGACCGGCGGCACCATGCCCACGCACGGCGTCCTGTTCGTGATGCTGCTGGTGGGCGTGGTGCTGCTGGTCGGCGTGCTCAATTATGTCCCTGCGCTGGCGCTGGGCCCTGTCATCGAACACCTGCAACTTTTTCAATAAGAGGCCTCCATGTCCCCGCATAACCCGTCGCGCGCCAGGTCGATGCTGTTCGACCGCGCGCTGCTGCTGCCCGCGCTGCTGGACGCACTGCGCAAACTGGACCCGCGCGTACAGCTGCGCAGCCCCGTCATGTTCGTCGTCTATGTCGGCAGCATCTTCACCACCGTGCTGGCGCTCGATGCCGTCTCCAGCGCGGACTTCGGCTTCACCGCCGCCATCGCCGTCTGGCTTTGGTTCACGGTGTTGTTCGCCAACTTCGCCGAGGCCCTCGCCGAAGGACGCAGCAAGGCCCAGGCCCAGTCGCTGCGCGCGCTGAAGCAGGCCGTGATGGCGAAAAAACTGGCCACGCCCCGCCACGGCACCACGTGGCTCCCCGTCAGCGCGGCCGAACTGCGCAAGGGCATGACGGTGCTGGTCGAGGCGGGCGACGTGATTCCCGCCGACGGCGACGTCATCGAAGGCGTGGCCAGCGTCGACGAAAGCGCCATTACGGGCGAATCGGCACCCGTGATCCGCGAGTCCGGCGGCGACTTTTCCGCCGTCACGGGCGGCACCCGCGTGCTGTCCGACTGGCTGGTGGTGCGCGTGGCCGTCAATCCGGGAGAAGCCTTCATCGACCGGATGATCTCGATGGTCGAAGGCGCCAAGCGCCAGAAGACGCCGAACGAGGTGGCGCTGACCATCCTGCTGGTGGCGCTGACGATCGTCTTCCTTGTCGTCACCGTGACCCTGTTGCCGTTTTCCCTGTTCGCCACCCGGGCGGCCGGCGCCGGCTCGCCCGTCTCGCTGACGGTGCTGGTGGCGCTGCTGGTCTGCCTGATTCCCACCACCATCGGGGGCCTGCTGTCGGCCATCGGCGTGGCCGGCATGAGCCGCATGATGGCTGCGAATGTGATCGCCACGTCGGGCCGGGCGGTGGAGGCGGCCGGCGACGTCGACGTGCTGTTGCTCGACAAGACGGGCACCATCACGCACGGCAACCGCCAGGCCGCCGCCTTCTTGCCGGCACCGGGCGTCAGTCCCGAGCAGCTGGCCCGCGCTGCGCGCATGGCATCGCTTTCCGACGAGACGCCGGAGGGGCGGAGCATCGTCGTGCTGGCGCGCCAGCAGTTCGACATCCACGAGAAGGACAGCGCGGCCGGCGCCACCTTCGTGCAGTTCACGGCGCAGACCCGCATGAGCGGCGCCGACGTCGGCGGGCGTGCCATCCGCAAGGGGGCGGCCGACACGGTGCGCCGCTACGTCGAGGAGCTGGGCCAGGCCTATCCCGAACACGTGGCGCGCAGCGTCGAGCAGGTGGCGCGGCGCGGCAGCACGCCGCTGGTGGTGGTCGACGACGGCCGCGTGATGGGCGTGGTCGAGCTGAAGGACGTCGTCAAGGCCGGCATCCGCGAGCGCTTTGCCCAGCTGCGCGAAATGGGCATCCGCACGGTGATGATCACGGGCGACAACCGGCTGACGGCGGCCGCCATCGCGGCCGAGGCGGGCGTGGACGATTTCCTGGCCGAAGCCACGCCGGAGCAGAAGCTGGCGCTGATCCGCGAGCACCAGGCCGGCGGCCACCTGGTGGCGATGACGGGCGACGGCACCAACGACGCGCCGGCGCTGGCCCAGGCCGACGTGGCCGTGGCCATGAACAGCGGCACCCAGGCCGCCAAGGAAGCGGGCAATATGGTCGACCTGGATTCGAATCCGACCAAGCTGCTGGAGATCGTCGAGATCGGCAAGCAGATGCTGATGACACGGGGCGCGCTGACCACGTTCTCGATCGCCAACGACGTCGCCAAGTACTTCGCCATCATCCCGGCCGCGTTTGTCGGCACCTATCCGCAACTGAAGGCGCTCGACGTGATGAACCTCGCCAGCCCCGGCTCGGCCATCATGTCGGCCGTGATCTTCAATGCCCTGATCATCGTCGTGCTGATCCCCCTGGCGTTGAAGGGCGTGCGCTACAGGGCCGCCAGCGCCGCTTCCTTGCTGCGCCGGAACCTGCTGGTCTTCGGCGTGGGCGGCATCGCGCTGCCCTTCGCCGCCATCAAACTGATCGACATGGCGCTGGCCGCCCTGCACCTGCTCTGATAGGAGACACCATGATTTCCCAACTGCGTCCCACCCTGGTGGTCTTCACCGCGCTGACCCTGGCCTGTTGCGTGGCCTATCCGCTGGCCGTCACGGGCGTGGCCCGCGTGCTGTTCCCCGGCCAGGCCGCCGGCAGCCTGCTCGAGCGGGACGGCAAGGTGGTCGGCTCGCGCCTGATCGGCCAGGCCTTCACGTCGCCCCGCTACTTCTGGGGCAGGCCGTCCGCCACGGCGCCGATGCCGGCCAACGGCGCCGCATCGGGCGGGTCGAACCAGGGGCCGCTCAATCCCGCGCTGATTGAAGCGGCGCGGGGTCGCGTGGATGCGCTGCGCGCCGCCGACCCGGGCAACACGTCGCCCGTGCCGGCCGAGCTGGTGACGGCGTCCGCCAGCGGCCTCGATCCGGATATCGGCATCGCCGCCGCGCGCTGGCAGGTGGCGCGGGTGGCGCGCGTCCGGGGCCTGCCCGTCGCCGAGGTCGAAGCGCTGGTGGCACGTCATGCGAGCTCGCCGCCGCTGGCCTTCCTGGGCGAGACCACCGTCAACGTGCTGATGCTGAACCTGGCGCTGGACGAGCTGCGCAAGTAAGATGCTGCATCCCCCATTTCGCCTTTCGACGATGAACGACAGCCACCGGCCCGATCCCGACGCCCTGCTGGCCCAGGTGCAGGCGCAGGAACAGCGTGCCGCGCGGGGACGGCTGCGCGTCTACTTCGGCGCCTCGGCGGGCGTGGGCAAGACCTGCGCCATGCTGGCGGCCGCGCGCAAGCTGGCCGGGCAGGGCATGGCGCCGCTGGTCGGCGTCGCCGAAACGCACGGCCGCGCCGAGACGGCGGCGCTGCTGGAGGGGCTGGAACTGCTGCCGCCGAAAACCATGGCGCACCGCGGCAAGGCCTTGCCCGAGTTCGACCTGGACGAAGCCTTGCGCCGCCGTCCCGCGCTGGTGCTGGTGGACGAGCTGGCCCATTCGAACGCGCCCGGCTCGCGCCATCCGAAACGCTGGCAGGACATCGACGAGCTGCTCCAGGCCGGCATCGACGTCTTCACCACCGTCAACGTGCAGCACCTGGAAAGCCTGAACGATGTCGTCGGCGGCATCACCGGCATCAAGGTGCAGGAAACCGTGCCCGATACGGTGTTCGACCGGGCCGACGAAGTGGTGCTGGTGGACGTGCCGGCCGACGAGCTGCTGGCGCGGCTGGGCGAAGGCAAGGTCTATGGCCAGGAACAGGCCGGCCGCGCCGCCCGCCACTTCTTCCGCAAGGGAAACCTGATCGCCCTGCGCGAACTGGCGCTGCGCCGCATGGCCGACCGGGTGCAGGGCGACGTGCAGGCTTACCGCGTCGAACAGGCCATCGATCCGGTGTGGAAGACGGGCGCCGTGCTGCTGGCCTGCGTCGGTCCGGGTCCCGGCGCGGAGCACGTGGTGCGCAGCGCCGCGCGGCTGGCGGCGCAACTGAACAGCCGCTGGCAGGCCGTGTACGTCGAAACGCCGGCGTTGCAGCGCCTGCCGGCAGCGCGTCGCGAACGCATCCTGCAAACCCTGAAGCTGGCCCAGGACCTGGGCGCCACCACCGCCGTGCTGGCCGACGGCGACGTGGCGAAAGCCATCGCCGGCCACGCCCAGGCGAACGGCATCTCGAAGATCGTCACCGGCCGCGGCCCCACGCTGTGGCGCCGCCTCGCCGCCCTGGCCCCCGCAGCGGACCTGATCGCCACGGCACCCGGCGAACACCGTCCCCCGCCCCCGACCCGGCAAAGTTTCTCAAAAAATGGGGACAGACCCCATTTCTGGAGCAATATTGCCGCCGTCGGCGCCACCTGCGCATTGGCACTGGTGCTCCTGCCGCTGGCCGGCATGCTGGAAACGGTGAATATCGCCATGCTGTTCCTGCTGCTGGTGCTGCTGGTGGCATACCGGCTGGGGCGAATGCCGGCGCTGCTGGCCTGCGTGACGGGCGTGGCGGCGTTCGACTTCCTGTTCGTGGCGCCCACTTTTTCCTTTGCCGTCAGCGACTTCCAATACCTGATCACGTTTGCCGTGATGCTGACGGCGGGCCTGCTGACGAGCCACCTGACGGCCGGCCTGCGCTTCCAGGCCAAGGTGGCATCGCACCGGGAGGCGCGGGCGCGCGCCTTGTACGAATATGCCCGCGAGCTGACGGGCGTGCTGCAGACGGAGCAGGTGTTCGAGATCACGCAGCGCACCCTGGCCGCCGCCTTCCGCGCCCGCGTGACCTTGCTGCTGCCCGATGCCGAGGGCCGACTGCGTGCGCCGGGCAGCGTGCCGGGCATGAGCGCACCGGACATGGCGATCGCCCAGTGGGCCTTCGACCATGCCGAGCCGGCCGGCTTCGGCACCGGCACCTTGCCTTCTTCGCCCGTGTTCTACCTGCCGCTGGTCGCGCCGATGCGCACGCGCGGCATCCTGGCGCTCGAACCGGGCGAGCGGCGCTGGCTGCTGGTGCCGGAGCAGCGCCGCCAGCTCGATACCTTCGCCGCGCTGGCCGCCATCGCGCTGGAGCGGGTCCACTATATCGACGTGGCCCAGCAGGCGCTGGTGCAGATGGAATCGGAACGGCTGCGCAATTCGCTGCTGGCGGCCCTGTCGCACGACCTGCGCACGCCGCTGACGTCCCTGGTCGGACTGGCCGAATCGCTGGTGCGCTCGAAGCCCGCGCTGGCGCCGGTGCAGCTGGAGCTGGCCGACGCCTTGCGCGACGAAAGCCTGCGCCTGGCGACGATGGTGGCCAACCTGCTCGACATGGCCCGCATCGAAAGCGGCGCCGTGCAATTGAACCTGCAATGGCAGGCGCTGGAGGAAGTTGTCGGCAGCGCATTGCGCGCCAGCCGTCCGTTACTGGCGCGGCACCGCGTCGCCACCGCCTTGCCGGCCGACCTGCCGCTGGTGCGCTTCGACGCCGTGCTGATCGAGCGGGTGCTGTGCAACCTGGTGGAGAACGCCGTCAAGTACACGCCGCCGGGCAGCACGATTACCATCGCGGCGACAGTCGCGGGCCCCGTGCTGCGCGTGAGCGTCAGCGACGACGGCCCCGGCCTGCCGCCCGGCCAGGAAGAGAGCATCTTCGAGAAATTCACGCGCGGCGAGCGCGAATCGGCCCGGCCTGGCGTGGGCCTGGGGCTGGCGATCTGCCGCGCCCTCGTCGCCGCGCACGGCGGCACGATCGCCGCCCGCAATGCACCCGGAGGCGGCGCCGCCATCGACTTCACCCTGCCGCTGGCCACCCCGCCGGCGGCGCCCGAGGAACCATGAACGATACCGGTATCAAGCCGACCGCGCTGCTGATCGAGGACGAGCCGCAGATCCGCCGCTTCGTGCGCATCGCGCTGGAAGAGGAGGGCTGGCACGTGCAGGAAGCGGCCACGATGAACCGGGGCCTGATCGACGCCGGCACGCGCAAGCCCGACCTGGTGATCCTCGACCTGGGCCTGCCGGACGGCGACGGCATCGACCTGATCGCCGACCTGCGCAGCTGGTCCTCCGTGCCCGTCATCGTACTGTCGGCCCGTGCCGGCGAAGACCAGAAGATCCGCGCCCTCGATGCCGGTGCCGACGACTACCTGACCAAGCCCTTCGGCGTGGGCGAGCTGCTGGCGCGGGTGCGGGCGATGCTGCGCCGCCGGCGCACGCCGGGCCAGGATGCGGCCGGCATCGTGCAGTTCGGCGACGTGCGCGTCGACCAGCGCGCCCGCCTCGTCACCCGCGCCGGCCAGATGGTGCACCTGACGCCGACCGAGTTCCGGCTGCTCTCGGCGCTGGTCAACAACGCCGGCCGCGTCGTCACGGCGCCGCAACTGCTGCGCGAGGTATGGGGGCCGTCGAACGCGGAGAACGGCCACTACCTGCGCATCTACATGGGCCACCTGCGCCAGAAACTGGAACACGACCCGGCCCAACCCGTCCACCTGCTGACCGAAACCGGCGTCGGCTACCGATTGCTGCTGGCCCCTTCCTGACCGGCAGTCCACCCTGACGAAGTCCCGGCTCCCGCGACGCGGGGGCGGGCTTCGCTCATCCATCACTTTGAAAGACCATCATGAAACGATTGATTTCAGGCCCCCGGCTGGCCCTCGCATTTGTTGTCGCCCTTGCCGCCGGCAGCGCCGCGCAGGCACAGGACATTACCTTCAACGCGGCTGCCGTATCGGATTACCGCTTCCGCGGCATGTCGCAGACGCGCCTGAAGCCGGCGCTGCAGGCCGGTGCCGACTGGGCCGACAGCGGCTCGGGCCTGTACGCGGGCACGTGGCTGTCGACCATCCGCTGGACCCATGACGCCGGCGGCGGCGGCGCCGTCGAGTGGGATGTCTACGCCGGCAAGCGCGGCGAGTTAGGTAGGGGATTCACGTATGACGCCGGTGTGCTGGGCTATGCCTATCCGGCCAACGGCCTCGCTCCGTCGGCCGACACGGTGGAGCTGTACGCACAGCTGGGCCGTGGCGCCGCCAGCCTGAAATATTCGCATGCGCTGACGAACCTGTTCGGCTTCACGGACAGCCGGCACAGCGGCTACCTGGATGGCTCCTTCAACCCGGCATTGGGCGCTGGCTTCACGCTGAACCTGCACGCGGGGCGCCAGCGGGTGCGCGGCCACGCGGCATCGAACTACACGGACTGGAAGGTGGGCGTGACGAAGGACTTCGGCATCGCCACCCTGGCGCTGGCGTATGTCGGCACCAATGCCGGCAAGGCGGCCTACGCGTCGCCCGTGAACGGCAAGTTCACGGGGCGTGACGCGGCGGTGCTGACGCTATCGCGTACCTTCTAGTCAGGCGGGAAGACGGCGGCGTACAGGGAATCGTCGCCGCTTTCCTCCAGCAGGCGGGCCGCCGGCAGGCAGCCGCACATGAACCGGCCGGCGCGCGACGGGCCGGCCGGCACGATGACGATGCGCATGCCGGGATTGAACAGCCGGGCGTTGCCGATGCGTTCGGCCAGGCGCGCCGCTGCCGGGCCATCGCCGTCCAGGCCCTCGGCCGGCACCACGACGACGTTGGCGCCGATCAGCGCGGCGCGGCTGCCCAGCGAATCGCGGTTGGCCGCATCGACGACGATGTCCTGGAAGCGCTGGCCCAGGTTCTCCAGCTCGGCCTGGACGCCCTTGCCGCTGACGGCGCGCACCGGCACGTGGCTTGCGCCATGCAGGTGGCAGGGATCGGCATCCATCAGCAGCACCCGGCGCCCGCGCGCGCCGCGCAGCAGGGCGAGGCGCTCGGCCAGGGCATCCTTGGCGGCATGGCGGCCTTCGCTGACGACGGTGACGATCATGCCGGCACCACGCGGCCGAGTTGTGCCGACGGCAGCGCGCGCGTGACGGCATCGACGATCTTCTGCACGCCCGGCTCGGCCACGCGCAGCCATACCTGCATGCGCGTGGCGTGCTCGATCGGCTGCATGCGCATGAACGACAGGCGGTTGCCGCAGGCGCGCGCGACGAGGCGGCGCAGTTCGAGCACGCGGCCCGTATCGACGGTGATCAGCATCAGCCGGGTAGCCGGTGGCACCAGGGCCAGGGCGGGAACAAGGGAGGGAACAAACGCGGGAACAAACGCGGGAACAAAGGGAGGGCGAAGGGTTTTCATGGCTCGCTACCGTGGTTGAGGAGATTCCACGATAGCGATTTCGGCGTAGTCGCCTTGTATAGAGTGCCCGCGCCGGTATAAATGGCTTGTAAACCCCGGTATCTCAGGCCCTCACTTGCTCAGCACCCGCATGGCCCGCTCCAGCCCGTCGAGCGTGATGGGGAACATGCGGTCGTTCATCAGCTGGCGGATCACGCCGATGGACTGGCGGTACTGCCACAGGCCTTCCGGTTCCGGGTTCAGCCATGCGAACTTGGGGAAGGCGTGGGTGAAGCGCGCCAGCCATTCGGCGCCGGCTTCCTCGTTGTTGTACTCGACCGAGCCGCCCGGCTGCAGGATTTCGTAGGGGCTCATCGTGGCGTCGCCGACGAAGATCAGCTTCGTGTCCGGCTTGTACTTGCGCAGGACGTCCCACGTGGGAAAGCGCTCGGCATTGCGGCGGCGGTTGTTCTTCCACAGGTAGTCGTAGACGCAGTTGTGGAAGTAGTAGAACTCCATGTTCTTGAATTCGCTTTTCGAGGCCGAGAACAGTTCCTCGGTGCGTTCGATATGGTCGTCCATCGTGCCGCCCACGTCGAACAGCATCAGCACCTTGACGTTGTTGCGGCGCTCCGCCTGCATCTTGATGTCCAGGTAGCCGGCGTTGTTGGCCGTGGCGCGGATGGTCTGGTCCAGCGCCAGTTCCTCCTCGGCCCCTTCGCGGGCGAAGCGACGCAGGCGGCGCAGCGCCACCTTGATATTGCGCGTGCCCAGTTCGCGCTCGGTGTCGTAGTCCTTGTAGCTGCGCTGCTCCCACACTTTCACGGCCGTGCGGTTGCCGCCCTTGCCGCCGATGCGCACGCCTTCCGGATTGGTGCCGCCGTTGCCGAAGGGGGAAGTGCCGCCCGTACCGATCCACTTGCTGCCGCCTTCGTGGCGCTCCTTCTGCTCCTTCAGCAGTTCCTGCAGGCGGTCCATCAGCTTGTCGTAGCCGAATTTTTCCAGCGCCGCTTTTTGTTCGTCGCTCAGTTCGCGCTCCATGCGCTTGACCAGCCAGTCCAGCGGAATCGCACTGCTGGTCTCGAAGGCGCCGTTGATGCCCTTGAAGTACTGGGCAAAGGCGCGGTCGAACTTGTCGTAATGGGCCTCGTCCTTCACCAGCGTCAGGCGCGACAGGTAGTAGAAATCGTCCATCGACTGCGTGATGACGTTCTGCTGCATCGCCTCCAGCAGGGTCAGGAACTCCTTGATCGAGACGGGAATCTTTGCGTCCTTCAAGGTGAAGAAAAAGTCGATCAGCATGTCCGCTCCTTGGCCAGCAGGTAGTCGAGCTGGGCGCGCACTTCCGGCCACTCGCCCCGCACGATGCTGTAGACGACGGTGTCGCGCACGGTGCCATCGCGGCGCAGGGCATGGTGGCGCAGCACGCCGTCCCGTTTCGCGCCGAGGCGCTCGATGGCGCGCTGCGAGGCGTGGTTGAAGTTGTCGGTCCTGAAGCCCACCACGGCGCAGCCCAGCGTGTCGAAGGCGTGGCCCAGCAGCAGCCGCTTGCACGTGGTGTTGACGTGGCTGCGCTGGCGGCTTTGCGCATACCAGGTGTAGCCGATCTCCACGCGGTCCAGCGCCGGCACGATGTCGTGGTAGCTGGTGGTGCCGATGACGCTGTCGCCGGTGGTGTCGATCACCGCGAACGCCAGCCGGCCGGGGCGCATTTCCAGCGCCGTGGCGATATATGCCTCGACGTTTTCCGGCTCCGGCACGGAGGTCACGCGCAGGCGCCACAGCTCGCCGTCGCGGGCGGCGGCGCGCAGGCCGTCCGCGTGCCGCGGCGCCAAGGGTTCGAGCCGGATGCCGTTCGCTGTCAGCGTGATGGGGGCGACGTCGATCATCAGCGGTTGGTGCGCGACATGTAGACCAGGCGCTCGAATAGGTGCACGTCCTGCTCGTTCTTCAGCAGCGCGCCGTGCAGCGGCGGCACCACGGCCTTGCTGTCCTGGCTGCGCAGCGCTTCCGGCGGGATGTCCTCGGCCAGCAGCAGTTTCAGCCAGTCGAGGAATTCCGACGTGGAGGGCTTCTTCTTCAGGCCCGACACATTGCGCACTTCGTAGAAGGTCTGCAGTGCCTGGGCCAGCAGCTCCTGCTTCAGGTTGGGGTAGTGGACCTTGACGATGGCTTCCATCGTGTCCTTGTCGGGGAACTGGATGTAGTGGAAGAAGCAGCGGCGCAGGAAGGCGTCCGGCAGTTCCTTCTCGTTGTTCGACGTGATGATGACGAGGGGGCGGTGGCGCGCCGTGACCATCTCGCGCGTTTCGTAGACGTAGAACTCCATCCGGTCCAGTTCGCGCAGCAGGTCGTTGGGGAATTCGATGTCGGCCTTGTCGATCTCGTCGATCAGCAGCACCACCGGCTCGGGCGCCGTGAAGGCCTGCCACAGCACGCCCTTGACGATGTAGTTGTGGATGTCGCGCACCCGCTCGTCGCCCAGCTGCGAATCGCGCAGGCGCGATACCGCGTCGTATTCGTACAGGCCCTGCTGCGCCTTGGTGGTGGACTTGATATGCCACTGCATCAGCGGGCGGTCCAGCGCGGCGGCCACCTCCTCGGCCAGCATGGTCTTGCCGGTGCCCGGTTCGCCCTTGATCAGCAGGGGGCGCTGCAGGGTCAGCGCGGCGTTGACGGCAAGCTTCAGGTCCTTCGTGGCGACATAGGTGTCGGAGCCTTCGAAACGCTGGTGGGAGTGGTCGGCGTGCATGAAGTGGGTTCCAGGAGTGGCAAAAAAAGAACAAGTATAGGGCAAGCGCCACGCGTCTGCGGGGCAACTCCGTGCGGATTCGCGACAATTACCGGACGATAACGGCGTCGGCCCGATGGCTACGGCTGGCGCTCCGGCAACTTTGTGGACGCTCCGAAACACCTAGGTTAGAATCGAAGATTGGTAGTATGAAAGTCAAGTATTTGCGTAAGCAGCAAGGGGGACCGCGAGACGGTTCTGCCCAAAGAGTCCCCTCCGATTACCTTTTTTGATTCATCAGCCACCCATGACCAAACTCTTCGCAGTTCTCGTGCTCGCCGGTGCGGCCAACGCCGCGATGGCGGCCGACGTTGTCGGCAATGCCTCGGCAGCTCGCTCCAAGATTGAAATGTGTATCGGTTGCCATGCCATTCCTGGCTACAAGGCAACTTTCCCCGAGGTGTTCCAGGTGCCGAAGCTGGGTGGCCAGAATGCGAAGTACATTGAAAGCGCGCTGAAAGCCTACCAGAAGGGCGACCGCAAGCATCCGTCGATGAAGGGCATCGCCGTCAGCCTGTCCGACCAGGACATCGCCGACATCGCCGCCTATTACGCCTCGCAGAAATAAGGAGCAACCATGAAAAAACTCACCGTTGCCCTGATGTTCGCCTCGGTCTCGATGGCCGCCACGGCGGGTGGCAATGTCACGGCCGGCAAGGCCCTGGCGGAAAAATACGCCTGCGCCACCTGCCACGGCAAGGATTTCAACTCGCCGATCGACCCCAGCTACCCGAAACTGGCGGGCCAGCACCGCGATTACCTGGAACACGCACTGGTGGCCTACAAACGCGCCGACGGCGCCAATGGCCGCAACAACCCCATCATGGCCGGTCTGGTCAAGCCGCTGTCGAACCAGGATATCAAGGATATCGCCGCTTACCTGCATAGCCTGCCCGGCACGCTGGTCGTGCGGCGCTGAGCTGCCTGGATGTGACGTGAAAAAGCCCGCTGTCGCGGGCTTTTTTGTCGCCGTCAGCGGTTCGCCCGCTGCCTGACGGCCTCGATATACGCCTCGCCATCGGGCGGCAGGCCGCTGCGTTGCGACTTCCAGATCATCTCGCCCAGGCACTCCATGATTTCGTGCTGCGCCTCGTGGGGCGAGTCCAGCTTCCTGGCCAGCGCTTCGTAGGCGGCGCGGATGCCGCGCGGGGAGTCGATCGAGACCTGCTCGGAAATCGACAGATGCATCGACAGATGCAGGAAGGGATTGGCCTGGCCCCCTTCGACGGAGTAGTCGCGCGTCAGGGCGCTGTCGACGTCGGCCAGCGCATCGGCGTATTCGGGGTGGTCCTGCACCCAGTCGAGCGCCATCGCTTCGAGGGGCGTAAGGACTTCACGCGCCGCGTTCTTGCGGAACACTTCGCAGAAAAAACGGCGGACGTCGTGGGATGAAGGGGTGAACATGGGTGCGGCTCCTCAGGCGGGGCCGATATTGTAGAACGAATCGGGGCAGGGCGCAGGGCATGGCCCGGCACCTGCCCCGATAGCGCATCAACGCGCGTTTTTCAACGCAAAGTTCAGCGCTTGGCGGTGGCCAGCGCGGTGCCGTCACAGGCGGCGATCTCCTGCGGCGGTCCGTCCTTCTGCTGCCCCTGCTGGCCGCGGCCGTGCGGCTGGCGCAGGTAGCGCGCCGAGTGGCGCCGTTCGCCATGCGGCGGCCATGTCAGGAAGCGTGACAGTTCCTGCAGCGCGCGCTGGTAGACCTCGCGCTTGAATTCGATCACCACGTCCAGCGGCACCCAGTACTCGTGCCAGCGCCAGGCGTCGAACTCGGGGTGATCCGTCAGGCGTAGGTTCACCTCGCTGTCGCGCGCGCACATCCGCAACAGGAACCAGATTTGCTTCTGGCCCCGGTAGTGGCCCCGGATCTCGCGCTTGATGAAGTGATCCGGCACCTCGTAGCGCAGCCAGTCCCGCGTGCGCCCGACGATCTTCACGTGTTCCGGCCGCAGGCCGATTTCTTCTTCCAGCTCCCGATACATCGCCTGCTCGGGCGTCTCTCCGTATTTGATACCGCCTTGTGGAAACTGCCATGAGTGCTCGCGCACCCGCTTGCCCCACCACACCTCGTTATGGGCGTTGAGCAGGATGATGCCGACGTTGGGGCGAAAGCCTTCCCGATCGAGCATGTTGCACCTCAAAACTTTCTGCGGCCTTGCGATCCTCTTACACGTTTGCCCACATTTGGCGACTATCCGCCCGCCAGCCGCGCTTTCGGTGGGTGAAAGCGGCCGGGAGACCCGCAATTGAACGCATTTGTACAAAGAATGGACGCATCAGCCAGCTAATCCTTTAAAATTAGGTTGATTATAACCCTCTCTTTTTGAAAAGAATTCACTGTTATGCGTGCTTCCCGGTTTTTTATTTCCACTCTCAAAGAAGCGCCTTCCGACGCGGAAATCGTCAGCCATAAACTGATGATGCGGGCGGGCATGATCAAGCGTCTCGGCTCGGGGATCTACACCTACATGCCGATGGGCCTGAAGGTGATCCGCAAGGTCGAAGCCATCGTGCGCGAGGAAATGAACCGCGCCGGGGCGATCGAGCTGTTGATGCCGCTGGTACAGCCGGCCGAGCTGTGGCAGGAGACGGGGCGCTGGGACAAGATGGGGGCCGAACTGATGCGCGTCAAGGACCGTCACGGCCGCGAATTCGCCATCCAGCCGACGTCCGAGGAAGTCATCACGGACGTGGTGCGTACGGAGATCAAATCGTACCGCCAGCTGCCGTTGAATTTTTACCACATCCAGACCAAGTTCCGCGACGAGCGCCGGCCCCGTTTCGGCCTGATGCGCGGCCGCGAGTTCACGATGAAGGATGCCTATTCCTTCGACCGCGACCTGGCCGGCATGCAGAAGTCCTACCAGATCATGTTCGATGCCTACACCCGCATCTTCACGCGCTTCGGCCTGAAGTTCCGCGCCGTGGCGGCCGACAACGGCGCCATCGGCGGCACCGGTTCGCATGAATTCCACGTCATCGCCAGCACCGGCGAGGACGCGCTGGTGTACTGCCCCGATTCCGACTACGCCGCCAACATGGAAGCGGCCGAAGCGCTGCCGACCGGCACGCGCGCCGCGCCGACGGCCGAACTGACGAAGACGTCGACGCCGAAGGCGGCCAAGTGCGAGGACGTCGCCAAGCTGCTCGGCATCGAGCTGTCGAAGACCGTCAAGACGATTGCACTGACGACGGAGCAGGAAGCGGACGGCAAGGTGACGAAGCAGTACTTCATGCTGCTGCTGCGCGGCGACCATGAGCTGAACGAAATCAAGGCCGCCAAGGTGCCTGGCCTGACGGGCGCCTACCGCTTCTCGACCGAGGAAGAAATCCGCGAAGTGTACGGCTGCGTGCCCGGCTACCTGGGCCCGATCGGCACCAAGGGCGCCGTCACGGTGGTGGCCGACCGCACGGTGGCGAACATGTCCGACTTCGTCACGGGCGCCAATGAAGCAGACTTCCACTTCACGGGCGCGAACTGGGGCCGCGACATGGCCGAACCGCATATCACGGCGGACCTGCGCAATGTCGTCGAAGGCGACCAGTCGCCGGACGGCAAGGGCGTGCTGGCGATCGAGCGGGGCATCGAAGTGGGTCACGTGTTCCAGCTCGGTACCGCCTACTCCGAATCGATGAAGGCCACCTTCCTCGACGAGAATGGCAAACCGGCGCCGCTGCAGATGGGCTGCTACGGTATCGGCGTGACGCGCATCCTGGGCGCCGCCATCGAGCAGAACTTCGACGACAAGGGCATCGTGTGGCCTACGTCGATCGCGCCGTTCGAACTGGTGCTGTGCCCGATGGGGATGGACCGCAGCGAACTGGTGAAAGAGGCGACGGAGAAGCTGTACGCGGCCGCGCAGGCAGCGGGCATCGACGTCATCGTCGACGACCGTGGCCTGCGTCCGGGCGCCATGTTCGCCGACTGGGAACTGATCGGCGTACCGCACCGCGTCGTGATCGGCGAGCGTGGCCTGAAGGAAGGCCAGCTGGAATACCAGGGTCGCCGCGATACCGAGGCGACCAACGTGCCGCTGGCCGACTTCGATGCCTTCATCAAGGGCAAAGTGCAGCAGTGAGCACGGCAAGGCAGCAGGGCGGGCGTGAACGGCGCCGCTGGTGGGCACTGCCCCTGCGCTGGTGGCACACGGCCGCCTTCGCGACCGGCGTGCTGTGCGCGCCGTTCGGCTTCGCCGGCAACCAGAAGGAAGAAGCGCTGGCCGATTCGATCCGGCTGGCGCTGTCCAACGCCATCGCCGATGCGCGTCCACCGAAGCCGTCGTTCACCAATCCGGCCGACCGCCAGCGCTACGACGAGTGGCTGGCGCGCATGTCGGAGCGGCTGCGCCGCAAGCTGCCGGACGAACAGCACCGCATCGAGTTCCTGGAGACGGCGTGGTACGAAGCGCGCCGCGCCGGTCTCGATCCCGGTCTGGTACTGGGCCTGGTGCAGGTGGAATCGGCTTACCGAAAATACGCCGTGTCCATCGTCGGCGCGCGCGGCTACATGCAGGTGATGCCGTTCTGGACCAACGTGATCGGCGACCGCGACCGCCGCAAGCTGTTCAACATGCAGACCAACCTGCGCTACGGCTGCGCCATCCTGCGCATGTATGTCGACATGGAGGGCGGCAACCTGTACCTGGCCCTGGGCCGCTACAACGGCAGCCGCGGGCGGCCGGAGTATCCGAATGCGGTGCTGAAGGCGTGGAACAACTGGAAGTAGGCGCCGGCGACGCGGGCGAAAAAAAGCCCCGGCTTGAACCGGGGCCGTGGCTGGCGGCGTTCATGCCGTCACCAATTATTTCAGGTGATCGGAAATCAGTTTGGTCATCTCGAACATCGACACCTGCGCCTTGCCGCCGAATACCGCTTTCAGCTTGTCGTCGGCATTGATCATGCGGCGATTGGCTGCGTCCTGCAGATTGTGCTTCTTGATGTAGTCCCACACTTTTTTCGTCACTTCCGTGCGCGGCAGTGGGGAGGCGCCAACCACCGACGACAGGTCAGCCGAAGGAGTCATCTCTTTCATGAACGCTGCATTGGGCTTGCGTGCCGCGGGTGCTGCCTTTTTCGCTGCGGGCGTGGCTGCAGCTTTCGCTGGAGCGGCGGCCTTCTTCGCCGGAGCCGCTTTGGTCGCGGCCTTCTTGGCTGGTGCTGCCGGGGATTTCTTGGCTGTTGCCATATTCGAGCCTCCTTAACAAACACATGGAAAATTGCGCAATACAATCGCACGGCTAATATTGGTGGGGATTGTACAAGTATGCAAGCGTTTTTCGCGTTTTTTGTGGGAAACGACACGTAAGAGAACACCAACATAAACAAAAACCGCCGGAACGGCGGTTTTTTTATCGCAGTGCGGCAGAAAGCCCGCCAGTTCAGGCGAAAACGCCCGGTCCCGATCAGCGCAGTCCCGGCATCATGCCTTTCATCGAGCGCATCATCTTCATCATGCCGCCGCCCGAAAGCTTCTTCATCATGGTCTGCATCTGCTCGAACTGGTTCAGCATGCGATTGACTTCCTGCACCTGCACGCCGGCACCGGCGGCGATGCGGCGCTTGCGCGTGGCCTTGATCAGTTCCGGCTTGGCCCGTTCGGCCGGCGTCATCGAATCGATGATGCCGACCATGCGGCGCACCTGCTTGTCCGCCTGGTCCATGTTGGCACCGCCGGCAGCCTGCTGGAACTGGGCCGGCAGCTTGTCGACCAGGCTGGCCATGCCGCCCATTTTCTTCATCTGGCCCAACTGGGCCTTGAAGTCGTTCATGTCGAACTTGCCGCCGGACTTGACCTTCGCCGCCAGGTCGGCCGCCGCTTTCGCATCGACGCCCTTGCGCGCTTCTTCCACCAGCGCCAGGATGTCGCCCATGCCCAGGATGCGGTTGGCCATGCGGGCCGGGTCGAATGCTTCCAGGCCGTCCAGCTTTTCCGACACGCCGGCGAACTTGATCGGCTTGCCCGTGATGTGGCGCACGGACAGCGCCGCGCCGCCGCGCGAATCGCCATCGAGCTTGGTCAGCACGATGCCCGTCAGCGGCAGCGCGTCGTTGAAGGCCTTGGCCGTGTTGATGGCATCCTGGCCCAGCATCGCGTCGACGACGAACAGCGTCTCGATCGGCTTGACGGCGCTGTGCACGGCGGCGATTTCCTTCATCATCTCCTCGTCGATACCGAGGCGGCCGGCCGTGTCGACGATCAGCACGTCGTGGTAGTGCTTCTTGGCCCAGTCCAGCGCGGCCAGCGCGATGTCGACCGGCTTGTCGGTGGACGAGGACGGGAAGAAGTCGGCACCGGCCTGGCCCGTCACCGATTGCAGCTGGGCGATGGCGGCGGGGCGGTAGACGTCGGCCGACACGGTCAGCACTTTCTTCTTCTTTTCCTCGCGCAGGTACTTGGCCAGCTTGCCGACGGTGGTGGTCTTGCCGACACCCTGCAGGCCGGCCATCAGGATGATTGCCGGTGGCTGCTGGGCAAAGCTCAGCTGGGACGCTTCCGGTCCCAGGTCGGCCCCCATCAGGGCGCCCAGTTCGCGCTGCACCACGCCCACCAGGGCCTGGCCGGGCGACAGCGAGGACAGCACTTCTTCGCCCAGCGCCTTTTCCTTGACCTTCGCGATGAACTCGCGCACGGCCGGCAGGGCCACGTCGGCCTCCAGCAGCGCCAGGCGTACTTCGCGCAGCATCTCGGCGGTATTCGCCTCGGTCAGGCGGGCCTCGCCGCGCATGGTCTTGACGACCTTGGCGAGGCGTTGAGTCAGATTGTCTAGCATGATGAACCTGTGATTGGATGGTCGGCCGGACGGCCCGACAGATGGGGCATTTTACCCGATCGGGCGGGGTGCCGCGCCATGGCGCGGCACCCCGCTGGGCGTCCAGGGGCCACCGTCAATGCGGCAGGACCAGCTTCAGCACGGCACCGCCACTGGTGATGGCAAACGTGCCCGGGCCGGTGGGCGCGATATCGACCGGGTAGTTCAGCAGACCTGGCAGGGCACCCAGACGAGGGCCCGGTATGCCGGTTACGCCGGCGACGACGGTCGTGACGCCGGCCGGTGTCGTCTTCGTCACGACCGAGCGGGCCGGGTCGACCCGGTAGACATTGCCGTCGGGCGCTGCCTTCAGGCCCGCCGGCAGCGCCGCGATGGTCGTCACGACGGCGGACGGCGTGACCTTGCGCACGACGGCCGTGCCGAGGTTGTTGTCGCTGACATACAGGTTGCCTTCCGCATCGATGCCCTCCAGTTGCGGCCGACCGAAGCGCGCGCCGCTGCCCGTGCCGTCGCGGGTACTACCGTCCTGGTTCACCTCCTGGACGCCGGCAAATACCGTCTTCGTCCCCGTTGGGCTGATTTTCAGGATGCTGCCTCCACGGTTCGGGTAGCGCGACGTGCCCGGCACATGCGACCCGACGAACACGTCGCCGTTGGCCGCTACCGCGATGCCGTCGGCCGTGTCGCCGTCGGAACGCAGCAGCGTCGACACCATGCCGTCGGGCGCGATCTTGCGGATGTGCAGGCCAGCCTCGTTGCGCGACATGACATCCATGTTGACGACGGGACGGTCGGTGACGTAGACCGTGCCGGCCAGGTCGGCGGCGATCCACGTCGGCTGGACGAACCGGGCCGTCGCGGCGGGTCCATCGACGTCGGCGCGGGTGTCGCCTTCGAGGCCGGCAAAGGCGGTGAAGCCGGCCGCCGTGCCGCGCCGGATCTCGGCATTGCTGGACAGGAGGAGGGCGCCGTCCGGTAGCGCGCGCAGGCGGCGGTGCCATGTGCCCGTGGCGGGCAGGACGTCGATGCCCGGGTAGACCGAATCGTCCTGGCGCAGCACCGTGGTGACGGCGCCGGTGCGCGTGACCCGGCGCAGGAGCAGTTCACTTTCGCCACTGCCGTAGTTGCCACCGACGACGCGGTCGGCGACCAGCAGGGCACCGCCTTGTTCGAGGGCGATGGCGCCTGGCAGGTTGAAGCGCGCGGCGCTCGCCGCGCCATCGACGACGGCCCCGGTCGTGTCCTTGCCGGCCGCGCCGGCCAGCGTCGTCACCTGTCCGCTCGCCAGGTCGACGGCGCGCACGGCGAAACGGTCGATCGCGTACAGCACGCCATCGCTGATGACGCCGTCCGTCAGCGCCGCGAAGCCGGCTGCGGCGCCCTTGCCGTCGCCGACGCTGCCCGCGCCGCCGGCCACCACGACCGGGCCCGCCCCGTCCAGGCGCAGGACGTGGGTCGGCGTGACCAGGTAAGTCGTGCTGCCGTCCGCCAGCAGCAGCAAGCCGTCCTGGTCGACGCGGCTCGCGTCGAGCATGGTGACGATGCTGCCGTCGGGACGCAAGGTGCGCACGCGCAGTGCGTCGTCGCGGTCGAGCAGACGGATCGAGCCGTCCGGCAGCGGGGCCAGGCTGATTACATCGCCAATCTGGCCATGGGCCGCATCGCCGTCGGCATGGCCCCTTGGCAGGCGGGACAACGTGGTGACGACGCCGGCCGCCGTCACCTTGCGGATGTAGCTGGGTTCGCCGGCGCCGTCACGGTCGGCCACGACGGCATTGCCCTGGCTGTCGATAGCCAGACTGGCGATGGCGGCGAAGCGTGCATCCGTTCCGGTACCGTCCAGGATCGCGCGGCTGCCCGTCGAACCGGCCAGCAGGCCCAGGCGCGGCGCACCGGGGTCGGGGAACACGGCCAGGCGCAGCGTCGTGCTGGTCGTGCCCGCGCTGGCCGTGACTGTCACGAGGGTTGGCGCCGTCACGCTGGCTGGAGGTAGATAGTCGACCTTCGCGCCGGCGGTGCCGGACAGCGTGCCGGGACTGCCGGCGGCCAGCTGCCACGCTACCGCCGTGGAATCGGAAACGGTGGCAGACAGCGGCACGGCACTCCCGCCGGCCAGCACCTGCGCGGCGGCGGCTGTCGCGGTCAGTGCAGGCGCGGTCGCCGGCGGCGGTGTGACAGGCACCGGGTCGGAACTCCCACCGCCACAGCCGGCCAGGCCGAGCGCGAGCAGGGCGGCTGCCAGCAGGGTGGTATGACGGGGAACGGGACGATCGGTTTTTTTCATGACATGGCTCGATGATTGAAGACGGTGTCGGTCGCCCATTATCACGGTTGGCGGTGCGCAGTTTCTCACCAAAAGTAACAAGTTACCGGTCGTTACAACTTCTATCTGGCGCCATGGTGGCCCGGGAGAGCGAGGCGATCCTCACCAAATGTCACAGCCGTGCACACCCGCAGCGGCGGTTTGAGATTTCTCATTGACAACTTTTTGACGGAGAGGCATCGTGCACGTTTGTCCAATCAGGAGCACGCACATGTCCGCCGTTTTCGAGTCCGCCGCACCCGCGCAGAATAGCGAGGAGCGCATCACCTTCAGCGCCACCGGCAGCGAGTATTTCCGCATCTGGATCGTCAACCTGCTGCTGACCATCGTCACCCTGGGCATCTATTCGGCCTGGGCCAAGGTGAAACGCAACAAGTACTTCTACGGCAGCACCCAGCTGGCCGGCAGCAGCTTCGAATACCACGGCAATCCGGTCGCCATCCTGAAGGGCCGCATCGCCGCGCTGGTACTGTTCGGCGGCTACCAGCTGGCCTTCCAGCATTCGCTGGCGGCCGGCTTCGTCATGCTGGTCGTGTTCCTGGCCGCGATGCCGTGGATGATCTGGAAGAGCCTGCAGTTCGGGCTGTATAACAGCAGCTACCGGGGCATCCGCTTCGGCTTCGGTGGCAGCCTGAAAGGCGCCTACTTCCATTACCTGCTGCTGCCGCTGCTGTCTGCCTTCAGCCTGGGCCTGATGTATCCCTTCCTGCACCAGCGCATCAAGCGCTTCCAGCACACGGAAAGCCGCTACGGCCGCACGCACTTCTCCTTCGATGCCACGGTCGGCGCGTTCTACAAGGCCTACTTCGGCATGTTCCTGCTGCTGGTGCTGGGCGGCGGCCTGATCGCCGTTGCCGCCTTCGGGGTGAGCAAGATGCTGCAGCCGACGATGGGACTGATGTCCGCGGCGATCGGCAAGGGCGCCGGCCTGGTCCTGGTCTACGTCTACCTGTTCTGCCTGATGTATGCCTTCATGGCCATGATCCAGAACCTGATCTGGAATCACACCCAACTGGGACCGCACCGCTTCCGTTCGACGATGAAGGGGCCACGCCTGGCCTGGCTGTACGTGAGCAATACGCTGGGCATCATCCTGACCCTGGGCCTGTTCGTTCCGTTCGCCCACGTGCGTGCGCTGAAATACCGCCTCGAATCGACGGCGCTCGTCGTCTCCGGCAGCCTTGACGACGTGGTGGCCGGCAGCAGCGACGATGTCGGCGCCGTCGGCGACGGCATGGCCGACCTGGCCGGCTTCGACCTGGCGCTGTAATGACGCCCGACGCACCGGACGGCGTGCCGGGCCGCTATTACGACGGCCAGACGTCGCGCGCATGGCGTGTCGTGCTGAGCGTGCGCGACGGCCATGCCTGCATCGACGGTGAGACCGAACGTTGCGCGCCGCTGGCCGAGGTGCGCGTGTCCGAACGCAGCGTCCACGCGCGGCGCCGGCTGACCTTCGCCGACCAGGCCAGCTTCGAGGCCGACGAGCAGAAGGCCTTCGACGCGCTGCTGCATGCCACCGGCCACCGCGACGGCGTCGTCGTGCGCCTCCAGCAAAGCTGGCGTCTCGCGGTCGGCGCATTGGCGGCCACCGCTGCGGTGCTGGCGGTCGGCTACCTGTTCGTGCTGCCGGCGGCGGCCGACCTGATCGCCCGGTCGCTGCCCGTGTCGGTCGAACGCCAGATGGCCGTCGGCGTGCTGTCGGTGCTGGACCGCCACGCCTTCGCGCCCAGCCGCCTGCCCGATACGCGGCGCGGCGAACTGGCGCGCTCGTTCGCGCAGCTGGCGCCACCGGAGCCGGGCGCGCCGGCCTACCAGCTGCTGTTTCGCCGCAGCCGGATCGGGCCGAACGCCTTTGCGCTGCCGTCCGGCGAGATCGTGCTGACCGACGAGATGGTGGAGCTGCTGGGTGACGACAAGGCCGTCATGGCCGTGCTGGCGCATGAACTGGGTCACCTGCATGCGCGCCACCTGACGCGCCGGCTGATCCAGGGCTCCGTCGTCGGCGCCACGGGCGCCGTGTTGTTCGGCGACGTCAGCACCGTCGTGGCCGGACTGCCGGCACTGGCGCTGGACCTGCGCTATTCGCGCGACGCCGAGCAGGAAGCGGACGACTACGCGGCCGACATGCTGCGCCGGAACGGCATCGCCAGCAAGCACCTCGAGCGCGTCTTCACGGTGCTGCAGAAACTGGAGGAAGAGGAGGTCGGCGTGCCGGCCTATCTGTCCAGCCATCCCGCGTCGAGCGAGCGGCTGGCGCGACTGCGGGACCGCAGCCGCTAAGGGGACGGTGCGAGGACGGCGCGGGCCCCAATCCTTGGTATGATTCCCCGCGCAAGCCAAGCAAGAGGCCGGCACGGCAAAGGCGCCGGCACGAACATGTGTGTTATCTGAGGAGAGACGGATGAAAGTGACATCGACGACGCTGGCGGCCGCACTGGCGCTGGCCGCGCTGACGGCCCAGGTGCCTGCGCAGGCGCAGGAAGTGGTCCGGCTGGGCAACCTGAAGTTCGCCCATTACGGCGCCGTTTCCTATATCAAGGAAATCGCGCCCAAGTGCGGCATCAAGGTCGAGGAACATATCTTCGCCAAGGGCCTGGACGTGATGCAGGCCATTATCGCCGGCGAACTCGATGTCGGCACGACGGCATCCGAAGCGGCGATCTCCGGCCGCGCCGGCGGCGCCCCGGTCTACGTGGTGGCCGGCTTCGCCAAGGGCGGCGCGCGGCTGGTCGGGCGCAACGACCTGCAGCTCAAGTCCATCAAGGACCTGAAGGGCAAGCGCGTCGGCGTTACGCGCGGCGGTATCCAGGAAGTGCTGCTGCTGGCCGAGTTGCAGCAGGCCGGCCTGACGGCCTCGGACCAGCCGGGCAAGGACGTGCGCCTCGTGTTCCTGGCCTATGCGGACCTGAACCAGGCCCTGCTCGGCAAGAACATCGACGCCATGATGCAATCGGAGCCGCAATCCTCGCAGGCCATCAACAAGGGCTTCGGCAACGAGATCATGAAGCCGTACAACACCCCCATCGGCGAGCCGGTGCGGACCATGGTGATGACGGAGAAGTTCTACAAGGAGCGCCGGCCCGTGGCCGAGAAGTTCATGCGCTGCTTCGTCGAAGCCACCAAGACCTTCATCGACAACAAGGCCACGGCCGAGAAGTATGTGCGTGAAGTGATCTTCAAGGGCCAGATCACGAAGGACGACTTCGAGGATGCCATCGGCAATTCGCCGTATACCTACGACGTCACGCCCGAACATATCCAGGTCACCACCGACATCATGGTCAAGACCGGGGTGGGGCGCATGAGCAAGCCACCGGTGGCGAAGGACTGGGTCAAGACGGACCTGCTCGAGCAGGCCAAGAAAAGCCTGGGCGTGAAGTAAGGAGGCCATCATGGCACGGATCGATTGGCGGGAAATCGGCGTCGGGCTGGTGGTGCCGGCGGTGGTGATTCTGTTGTGGCATATGGCGGCGCACCTGCAGTGGGTCAACGCGCAGGTGCTGCCGTCGCCGGGCGCGGTGGTGGCGAAGTGGGTCGAATACCTGCTGCCGCTGCAGCCCTACGATGCGGCGGCCGGCTCGAAACTGGCCTGGGTGTTTTCCGGTGAGCTGGTGCAGGATTCGCTGGGCAGCCTGTACCGGGTGGTGGTCGGCTTCGCCGTCGGCGCCGGGCTGGCACTGCCGATCGGCCTGGCCATGGGGGCCAGCAAGCACGCGTATGCGTGGCTCAATCCCCTGGTACAGCTGCTGCGGCCGATCCCGCCGATCGCCTACATCCCCCTGTCGATCCTGTGGTTCGGGCTGGGCAACCCGCCCGCCATCTTCCTGATCGCGCTGGGGGCCTTCTTCCCGGTGCTGATGAATACCGTGGCCGGCGTGCGCCACGTCGACGGCATCTATCTGCGGGCGGCGCGCAACCTGGGCGCCTCGGGCCTGACGATGTTCGTGCGGGTGATCCTGCCGGCCGCCGTGCCGTACATCCTGTCCGGTGTACGCATCGGCATCGGCACCGCCTTCATCGTCGTCATCGTGGCCGAGATGATCGCCGTGCAGAATGGCCTGGGCTTCCGCATCACCGAAGCACGCGAGTACTTCTGGTCGGACAAGATCATCGCCGGCATGCTCACCATCGGCGTGATCGGCCTGGCCATCGACATTGCCGTGAACAAGTTGAACAACCACCTGCTGCGCTGGCACCGCGGCCTGGAGAACTGACATGAGCGAAGCGCATATCGTCGTCAAGGACGTCAACAAGGTGTTCTCCACGCCGGGGCGCGACGTCGTCGCCCTGAAGGACATCAACCTCGAGGTGCCGCGCGGGCAGTTCGTCTGCCTGCTGGGCCCTTCCGGCTGCGGCAAGTCGACGCTGCTGAACGCCATCGCCGGCTTCGCGCTGCCGTCGTCCGGCACCATCTTCGCCGATGGCCAGCTCGTCACGGCACCCGGACCGGAGCGGGGCATGGTGTTCCAGGAATACGCGCTGTTCCCGTGGATGACGGTGGAAGACAACGTCGCCTTCGGCCTGGAGATCAAGAACCAGCCGAAGGCGCAGATCCGCGCCACCGTCGACAAGCTGTTGCAGATGCTGTCGCTGCAGGATTTCCGCAGCCGCTATCCGAAGGACCTGTCGGGCGGCATGCGCCAGCGCGTGGCGATCGCCCGCGTGCTGGCCCTCGATTCGCCCATCATGTTGATGGACGAGCCGTTCGGCGCCCTCGACGCGCTGACCCGCCGCAACCTGCAGGACGAGCTGCTGCGCCTGTGGGCGGAACTGAAGAAGACCATCATCTTCGTCACCCACAGCATCGAGGAGGCGATCTACCTGGCCGACCGCATCGTCGTCATGACCTACCGTCCCGGCACCATCAAGAAGGACATCCTCGTCGACCTGCCGCGCCTGCGCGACCCCGCCGCCGCCGAATTCAACGCCCTGAAACGCGAGCTGGGCCAGCTCGTGATGGAAGAGCAGCAGCGCCACCACAACGACGAGCTGCGGATGGCCGCCGTCGACTGAGCGCCCGATTCGCCACCGCTTCGGTGCAGTGTTGCTCGAAAACCGGTGTCAGACACCAGTTTTCCCAGTTTTCGCCACCGCTTCGGTGCAGTGTTGCTCGAAAACCGGTGTCAGACCGCTGCGGCGGACCGACCGGTTTTCGGGAACATCGTTTGCGGCGCCTATAGTAAACTGCGTTGATGCAGACAAATTTTCTGATCGCAGCCGCGTTGCTGTATCTGGTGTGTGCCTTCCTGCCTGCCGCCAAGGGGCGGATGATTGCCGTCCTGACGCCGGTGGCGTGGCTGGCGCATGGGGCCGCGTTATGGTTCGACGTGATGGTGCCCGGCTCGCTGCGGCTGGGGTTTGCCGCCATGCTGTCGTCGGCGCTGTGGATTTCCGTGGCCGCCTACTGGATCGAGAACCGCAACTTCCCCCTCGACGGCCTGCGCCGCATGGTGATGCCGTGCGCCGCGGCGGCCGTCGCGTTGCAGGGCGTGTTCCCCGGCGCGCTGATCGCGCTGCAGGGACGCTCGCCGATGTTCGGCTGGCATATCGCCGTGGCCACCCTGGCCTACAGCACCTTGACCATCGCCGCCTTCCACGCCGTGCTGATGGCGCTGCAGGAATCCCGCCTGCACACGCGCACGGGCAGTCCCGGCTTCCTGGCCACGGCGCTGGACCAGCTGCCGGCCCTGCTGACGATGGAAAAGCTGCTGTTCCGCCTGATCGGCTTCGGCTTTACCTTGCTGAGCCTTACCGTCCTGTCGGGCATCGTGTTTTCCGAGCAGCTGTTCGGCCAGGCGCTGAAGTGGGACCACAAATCCGTCTTCACCCTGCTGTCCTGGCTGTTGTTCGCCGCCCTGCTGGCGGGCCGCCATTTCCGCGGCTGGCGCGGCAAGACGGCATTGAGTTTCACTCTAGCCGGTTTCGCCACGTTGCTGTTGGCGTATGTCGGCACCCGCTTCGTCCTGGAAGTGGTTTTGCATCGAGGTTTCGCATGACACGTATCCTGTTCTGGGTAGCGCTGGCCTTCCTGGTCGTCGCCGCCATCCGCGCCAAGCTGCGCGCCAACGCCCGCCGCCAGCAGACGGCCCAGTCCCAGCACCAGGAGCGGGCCGCGCGCCGGCCGGCTGCACCGCCCGCGGTGACGGCCGAGCCGATGCTGTGCTGCGCCCATTGCGGCATGTACTACCCGGCGTCGGAAAACGTGCCGGCCGCCGGGCGCGATTACTGCAGCGCCGCCCACACGCCCGCGCACTGATCCTGTCGCGCCTTTCGGTGTCCGCTTCCCTGCCCACCCTGTCGGCCCACGCGCGCGATACCTTCTGGCGTTCGCTGCAGACCCTGAACGGTACCCGCGTCGTCATCGCACTGGTGCTGCTGGTGTATTACAGCCTGGACGGGGCTGGCCTGCGCACCGCCGGCGACTTGCGTCATGCCACCGTGTGCGGCACCTACCTGGCGCTGGCCGTCGGCTTCGCGCTGGCGGGCGCCTGGTATCGCCGCCGTTTCATGGTCCAGCTGCTGGCCCAGGTGGCCTGCGACCTGGCCGTCATCTCGCTGCTGTACGCGGCCGGTGGCGGCGTGCGCAGCGGCCTGGCGATCCTGTACCTGTTCCCCCTGGCCGGCTGCGCCATCCTGGCGCCGCTGCTGCTGGCCCTGTTCTGCGCCGCCCTGGTCACCCTGTTCCTGCTGGGCGACAGCGTGTGGCGCGTGCTGACCGTCGAAGGCGACCCTGCGCTGCTGCAGGCCGGCCTGTTCGGGGCCGCCTTCTTTGCCGCCGTATTGGTGGTGAACCGGATGGCCGCGCGCCTGATCGGACAGGAGGAGCTGGCCGTCCAGCGCGGCATCGAGATCGGCGCCCAGCAGGCCGTCAACCGGCTGATCATGTCGCACGCGGGCGACGGCATCGTCATCGTCGGGCCGGATGGCCAGATCCATGCCGGCAATCCGGCCGCGCAGCAGATGCTGGGCGTGGCCGGCGCGCTGGGCCTGCGCCTGGGCGCGCTGCCGTCGCTGCATGCCATCGCCCAGGCCTACGAGGACTGGCGCCTGGACTCTGCCCAGTCGACCGCGTTCGTCACGATCAAGCCCTATACCGACCCCGCCATGCAGGACATGACGACGGCCTGGGACGGCCGGCGCGACCTGGCGGCGCACCTGAAGCTGCGCTTCGCCGCCGCCGAGACGGGGGAGGCGGGCATCGAGCGCAACGTCATCTTCCTGCAGGACGTGACGGCCATCGAGAACCAGGCGCAGCAACTGAAGCTGGCGTCGATGGGCCGCCTGACGGCCAGCATCGCCCACGAGGTGCGCAACCCGCTGTCGGCCATCGGCCACGCCACCTCGCTGCTGGCCGAGGACCTGAATACGCCCGTGCACCTGCGCCTGCTCAAGATCGTCGGCGACAACGTGGCGCGCGTGAACCGGATGGTCGAGGACATCCTGCAACTGTCGCGCAAGGCACACAGCCACGGCGAACCGCTGGCGCTGGCCCAGCTGGTGGCGGAACTGAAAAGCGAGTTCGACGAAGTGCACGGACTGGCCGGCGAGGTGCTCGATATCGGCCGGGTCGGCGCCGTGTCCGTACGCTTCGACCCGCTGCACCTGCGCGAGGTGCTGCTCAATTTGCTGGGCAACGCGGTGCGCTATGCCAGCCGCGAGCCGTCCAGCATCCGCCTGTTCGTCGTGGCGGCCAGCGGCCGGCCGCTCGAGCTGCACGTGCAGGATGACGGCCCCGGCATCTCGCCGGAAGTGCGGGCCCACCTGTTCGAGCCGTTCTACACTACCTCCTCGAAGGGCACGGGCCTGGGCCTGTATCTGGCGCGCGAACTGTGCTTGAATAACGAGGCCATGCTCGATTACGAGTACCGCTTCGACCTGGCCACGGCCGGCGCCGGGCGCAGCTCCAGCGGGCGCTTCGTCATCACCTTCGCCCGGCCCGGCGCGCAGTGAGACCGGATCTCCCTTGCATCTCCCTATATATATGTATCTGCATCGGCAAAGGCACAACGCATGAGTTCTCCCAGGGTCCTGGTGGTCGACGACGAAGACGACCTGCGCGAGCTGCTGGAAATCACGCTGCTCAAGATGGGGCTGGACGTCGACAGCGCGGCCGACCTGCGCCAGGCGCGCGACTTCCTCGCCGGCGGCGACTACGGCCTGGTGCTGACGGACATGCGCCTGCCCGACGGCCTGGGGCTGGAACTGGTGCGCGAGGTGACCAGCAGCGGCCGCGCCACGCCGATCGCCGTCATCACGGCCTTCGGCAGCGCCGACAACGCCGTCATCGCCCTGAAGGCGGGCGCCTTCGACTACCTCAGCAAACCGGTGCAGCTGGACCAGCTGCGCCAGATGGTGCAGTCGGCCCTGAAGCTGGCCACGCCGGCCCCCGCCGCGCGCGAGGAGACGGTGGACAGCCGCCTGAAAGGGCAGTCCGCCGCCATGCAGGCGCTGCGTGCCCAGATCGGCCGGCTGGCCCGCTCGATGGCGCCGATCGCCATCACGGGCGAATCCGGCTCCGGCAAGGAGCTGGCGGCGCGCGAGATCCACGCCCAGGGCGCGCGGGCGGACAAGCCCTTCGTCGCCGTCAACTGCGGCGCCATTCCCGAGGCCCTGATGGAGGCCGAGTTCTTCGGCTACCGCAAGGGTGCGTTTACTGGCGCGGCCGACGAGCGCGACGGCTTCTTCCAGGCCGCCAACGGCGGCACCCTGATGCTCGACGAGGTGGCCGACCTGCCGCTGGCCATGCAGGTCAAGCTGCTGCGGGCGATCCAGGAGCGGCGCGTGCGCAAGATCGGCGCCACGGCCGAGGAGCCGGTGGACGTGCGCATCGTCAGCGCCACCCACCAGGACCTGGCCCGCTGCGTCGAGCAGGGCAAGTTCCGCCAGGACCTGTTCTATCGCCTCAACGTCATCGAGCTGGCGCTGCCGCCGCTGCGCGCGCGCCTCGACGACCTGCCCGTGCTGACGGACGCGATCCTGGCGCGCCTGTCCGGCGCCGGCCAGCCGGCCGTGCTGGGGCCCGGCGTGCTCAATGCGCTGCGCGGCTACAGCTTCCCCGGCAACGTGCGCGAGCTGGAAAACGTGCTGGAACGGGCCCTGGCCTTCGCCAACGACGGCGTGATCCACGTCGAGGACCTGGCCCTGAAGGGCGCGAAACTGGCCGCGCCGGAAGAGATCGTGCCGGCCCAGGCCGAAGTACCGCCGGCTGCCGGTCCAGTGGTGGAAGCGGCACCGGCACCGCCAGTACCGCCGAAACCCGCCGCCGCCACCGCGCCGCAACCGCCGCTGCCGGACCTGACGGTGCTGCCGTCGAACCTGCCCGAGTACCTGGAACGGGTCGAGCGGGAGATCATCGTGCGGGCGCTGGCGCAGACCCAATACAACCGCACGCAGGCGGCGCAACTGCTGGGAATCAGCTTCCGCCAGCTGCGCTACCAGATGCAGAAACTGGACATCCAGGAGCCCTGACGGCGCCGGCGGCTGCTCGGCAGTGGCCCGGCGCATCGACTATAATGCCGGTCCGCCTGGCACTAAGCTTGCCATGTGGACAGTGTTTGGCGAATAAGGTTGTCGCCATGTCATCGGCTCTGCACAAGCTTTCGGCAGCGCGCGGAAGGGGCGAAAATTGGTGTTAGTACTCGCTCACTTGATAGAGCCCGTCGTTTGAGGCACATCAAAAAGTCAACCGAAACTTCGACGTTCTACTAACTTTTTTTCGCCCTGTAGCGCTTGTAGAAGCCCATGGCTCTCACTACAATTAGTGCAAGAAATTGCGCTAGTCACTAAATCTAGTGACGAACCTAGTGACGAACCTTACTGAATACTAAAAGCTGCCGCGAAGCAATTCGTTCGGTATGCCCCTTTTTTTGCACGCCGTTTTCCGGGGAGCCTCAATGCAATCTAACCAAGACATCACCACCAATCCGGCCTCGCAACTGCCGGTATCCGCTGCCGTGACCGGCGGCCAGGCAACGTCGGGCGCGCTGGGCGACTATCGCATCATCCGCCGCAACGGCGCCGTCGTCGCCTTCGAACCGTCGAAGATCAAGGTCGCCATGACGAAGGCCTTCATCGCCGTCCAGGGCGGGCAGGGCGCCGCCTCCGCGCGCATCCGCGAACTGGCCGAGCAGCTGACGGAGAACGTGGTGAATGCCCTGGTACGCCGCCAGCCTTCCGGCGGCACCTTCCATATCGAAGACGTGCAGGACCAGGTGGAACTGGCGCTGATGCGCTCGGGCGAGCATGACGTGGCCCGCGCCTACGTGCTGTACCGCGCCAAGCAGATGGAAGAGCGCCGTGCCAAGAAGGCCGCCGCCGGCACCACCGACGTGGCCGAACCGGAACTGCACGTGACGGAAAACGGCCAGCGCCGTCCGCTGGTGATGCAGGAAGTGCGCGACCTGATCGCCGCCGCCTGCTCGGGCCTGGAAAAGCACGTCGACGCCGACGCCATCCTGGCCGAGACGGTCAAGAACCTGTACGACGGCGTGCCCGTCGAAGAGCTGCACAAGTCCGCCATCCTGGCCGCCCGCGCCCTGATGGAAAAGGACCCGGCCTACTCGCAGGTCACGGCCCGCATCCTGCTGCACACGATCCGCAAGGAAGTGTTCGGCAAGGAAGTGCCGCAGGCACAGGCCGCCGCGGAATACGTCGACTACTTCCCGCAATACATCGCCAAGGGCATCGCCGCCGAGCTGCTGGACACCAAGCTGGCCGAGTTCGACCTGGCCAAGCTGGCCAAGGCCATCGTCGCCGACCGCGACCTGCAATTCGGCTATATCGGCCTGCAGACGCTGTACGACCGCTACTTCCTGCACGTGCGCGACGTGCGCATCGAAATGCCGCAGGCCTTCTATATGCGCGTGGCCATGGGCCTGTCGCTGAACGAAACGAACCGCGAAGCGCGCGCCATCGAGTTCTACAACCTGCTGTCGAGCTTTGACTTCATGTCGTCCACGCCGACCCTGTTCAACTCGGGCACCCTGCGTTCGCAGCTGTCGTCGTGCTACCTGACCACCGTGTCGGACGACCTGGAAGGCATCTACGACGCCATCAAGGAAAACGCGCTGCTGGCCAAGTTCGCCGGTGGCCTGGGCAACGACTGGACCCCCGTGCGTGCGCTGGGCGCCCACATCAAGGGCACCAACGGCAAGTCGCAAGGCGTGGTGCCGTTCCTGAAAGTGGTCAACGACACGGCCGTGGCGGTCAACCAGGGCGGCAAGCGCAAGGGCGCCGTCTGCGCCTACCTGGAAACCTGGCACATGGACATCGAGGAATTCCTCGACCTGCGCAAGAACACGGGCGACGACCGCCGCCGCACCCACGACATGAACACGGCCAACTGGATTCCCGACCTGTTCATGAAGCGCGTGATGGAAAAGGGCACGTGGACGCTGTTCTCGCCGTCGGAGACGCCGGACCTGCACGATAAGGTGGGCAAGGCATTCGAACAGGCCTACACGGGCTACGAGGCGGCCGCCGCCCGCGGTGAGATCCGCGTCTTCAAGAAGATCGAGGCGCTCGACCTGTGGCGCAAGATGCTGTCGATGCTGTTCGAGACGGGCCACCCATGGATCACCTTCAAGGACCCATGCAATATCCGCTCGCCGCAGCAGCACGTGGGCGTCGTGCACAGCTCGAACCTGTGCACCGAGATCACGCTGAACACCGGTCCGGACGAGATTGCAGTGTGCAACCTGGGTTCGGTCAACCTGCCGGCCCATATGAAAGAGGGCAAGCTGGACCACGTCAAGCTGCAGAAGACCATCCGCACGGCCATGCGCATGCTCGACAACGTCATCGATATCAACTACTACGCCGTCGACAAGGCCCGCAACGCCAATATGCGCCACCGTCCGGTCGGCATGGGGGTGATGGGCTTCCAGGACTGCCTGCACATGATGCGCGTGCCGTACCAGTCGCAGGCAGCCGTGGACTTCGCCGATACGTCGATGGAAGCGGTGTGCTACTACGCCTACTACGCCTCGACCGAGCTGGCAGAAGAGCGTGGCCACTACGCCTCGTACAAGGGCTCGCTGTGGGACCGCGGCATCCTGCCGCAGGACTCCGTCAAGCTGCTGGCGGAAGAGCGTGGCGGCTACCTGGAGCAGGACATGTCCTCGTCGATGGACTGGACCCCGCTGCGCGAGCGCATCAAGCAGTTCGGCATGCGCAACTCGAACTGCGTGGCCATTGCCCCGACGGCGACGATCTCGAACATCATCGGCGTGTCGGCCTGCATCGAGCCGACCTTCCAGAACCTGTACGTGAAGTCGAACCTGTCGGGCGAGTTCACCGAGATCAACGCCTACCTGGTGCGCGACCTGAAGGCGCGCGACCTGTGGGACGAAGTCATGATCGCCGACCTGAAGTACTTCGACGGCTCGCTGACCAAGATCGACCGCGTGCCGCAGGACCTGCGTGACATTTATGCAACCGCGTTCGAAGTGTCGCCGACCTGGCTGGTGGAAGCGGCATCGCGTCGCCAGAAGTGGATCGACCAGGCCCAGTCGCTGAACATCTACATGGCCGGCGCCTCGGGCAAGAAGCTGGACGAGACCTACAAGCTGGCCTGGCTGCGCGGCCTGAAGACGACCTACTACCTGCGCACCATCGCCGCCTCGCACATGGAGAAGTCGACGTCGAAGACGGGCGCGCTGAATGCCGTCTCGGCCCATTCGCCGGCCCAGTCCTTCGCCGGCAGCGATGCCGCTGCCCCGGCCGTGCCGACCCATTCCGCGCCGGACACGGTCCAGCAGGTGGAAGAGGGCGCCGCGTGCTACCTGCGTCCTGGCGACGCCGGTTTCGAGGAATGCGAAGCTTGCCAGTAATTGGCCAGTAAGCTGGCAGCAGCTTGAATGCTCGACGGGCGCCGGCACTTGCCGCACGCCCGTCGAGTCGCCATCTGATAGAACACGGCCACCCTGCGGGGTGGCCGCCCCCCAACCCGATCGAATGACCAGGAACGGACCAGCAGCTATCCTGCTGCGTCCGACGGCCATTCGAGGATTTACAAAAAACTGAAGGATATTGACCATGCTCTCCTGGGATGATGAAGCGGCCACCGCGCCCCGCCAACCACAACTGCCGACCGGCGCCGCCGGTGAAGAAGTCACCGCCGACCTGGTCGCCAAGCGCGTCAACGCGGACGACAAGCGCATCATCAACGGCAAGACGGACGTGAACCAGCTGGTGCCGTTCAAGTACAAGTGGGCATGGGACAAGTACCTGGCCGGCTGCGCCAACCACTGGATGCCGCAGGAAGTGAACATGCAGCGCGATATCGAGCTGTGGAAGAACCCGAACGGCCTGACCGAGGACGAGCGCCGCCTGGTCAAGCGCAACCTGGGCTTTTTCGTGACGGCCGACTCGCTGGCCGCCAACAACATCGTGCTGGGCACCTACCGCCACATAACGGCGCCGGAATGCCGCCAGTACCTGCTGCGCCAGGCCTTCGAGGAAGCCATCCACACCCACGCCTACCAGTACATCGTCGAGTCGCTCGGCCTGGATGAGCAGGAAATCTTCAACGCCTACAACGAAGTCAAGTCGATCCGCGACAAGGACCAGTTCCTGATCCCGTTCATCGACACCCTGACCGACCCGGCCTTCACGACCGGCACGACGGAAAGCGACCAGACCTTGCTGAAGTCCCTGATCGTCTTCGCCTGCCTGATGGAAGGCCTGTTCTTCTACGTGGGCTTCACGCAGATCCTGGCGCTGGGCCGCCAGAACAAGATGATGGGCGCGGCCGAACAGTACCAGTACATCCTGCGCGACGAATCGATGCACTGCAATTTCGGCATTGACCTGATCAACACGATCAAGCTGGAAAACCCGCAGCTGTGGACCCCGGCCTTCCGCGACGAGATCAAGGCCCTGTTCCTGCAGGCCGTGGAACTGGAATACGCCTACGCCGAAGACACGATGCCACGCGGCGTGCTGGGCCTGAACGCCACCATGTTCAAGGGCTACCTGCGCTTCATCGCCAACCGCCGCGCCGTGCAGATCGGCCTGGAGCCGCTGTTCGACCAGGACGAGAACCCGTTCCCATGGATGAGCGAGATGATCGACCTGAAGAAGGAACGCAACTTCTTCGAGACGCGCGTCACCGAGTACCAGACGGGTGGGGCGTTGAACTGGGATTGATTCCCCATAGCCTCGCACTATCGAAAGCCCGTACTTGCTACGGGCTTTTTTTATCGGCGCGCGTTCAGGCGAAGGGCGCCTTGTCGCTGCGCCACGCCGCCGGTGCCGGCGCTTGGAAGCCTTCCAGCAGCCAGCCGCCGTGGGGCGCCAGCGCACAGCGCGCCGCCTCGATCAGCACCGCCTTGGCCTGTGCGGGATCGGCCGCGAGCCTCCCCATCCCTTCTTCAAGTGCCGCCGCCAGGTCCGGCATGGCTGCCTTCAGGCGGCGCGCCAGGTGCTTTCCCGTCCCTGTCCAGTGGCCGCCCGCACGCAGCGCGAAGGTGGCCAGCATGTCGTACAGCTTGACGGCGATGGCCAGGGTTTCGTCGGACCGTTCGCTGTCCTGCAGGTCTTCGACCAGGGTCGTGACGGCATAGCGGCGCGCGGCCAGGGTGGCGGCGTCCCAGGCCGGCGGGCCGGCTTCGTACAGTTGCCGCGCGTACTTTCCGAGCGCATCGAAGGTGGGGTTGGGAGGCTGCACGGCCACGCCGTCGATAACCATCATCGCCAGCGGTATCGTGCCGTTGGGGGCGTCGATGCGGCGGCAAAAATAATCGAAGGTGGCCGGGTCGTGGCCGAACAGTTCGACCGTCTGGCCGTCCACCTTCAGCGTGTCGCGCCAGGCATGGTCGACCCGTTCGAACAGCAGCAGCAGGTCGATGTCGGAGGTGGGCGTGGCCTCGCCGCGCGCGATCGAGCCGCCGATAATGGCGGCCGTGGCGTGCGGCCAGCGGGGCAGCAGTTTCGTTCGGACCAGTGCGATGGCGCTGTCGATGTGCATGGTGCGTCTATCCTTATGCGGTTTGATCTGATCAGTGTAACGGTCGTCAAGCATCGCCGCGCGGGCTTCATCATGGGCGCCATCGTTCGCGTTCTCGGCCGTCGCCGATGGCCTTCAATCTGCTGGCTCGCCTTGAAGCGTCGATGCGAACTTCAACACCTGGAGACAGTCCCTGTGCAGCGACACGCCACCTCGCGGTCTCATGATTGTCGCCGAATCACTACTGCGCCCATCGGCGCGGCGCGAGCGTGTCGTGCGTGTTCGCGGCGTCGCGTGATGGCACGCACCGGTTCGCTCGCGCTTGGCATACGCCCTGTAGGTAAAGGCGCTATGCGAAGCAATGTGCGGCGTGAGCACGGCGGTGCATGCGCTGTTCGCGGTGTCGCGCGGCTCGGCATTGGCCATTCAATGTGCGCTACCTCGCAAAGCGCCGCAAAAAAAGAATGCGAAAAGCATTCGTGCCCGTTGCGCATCAATAAGGTTTTCGTGTACTTTACGAACTTGAAAACGCGTGAATATGCAAGCGCTCTCTTTTGGAGTGTGTTGTTACCGCAAAACGAAAAAAAACAGGACATAAAGTTCGCACGGATATGCACTACAACCACACCGTTATCTGGCAAGCCGCCTCGCCTGAACCTAGTCAGGTCGGGCGGTTTTTTCTTTGAACGCCGCTAACGAGATGTGAAGCGATGTCGGGCGTCGCGGGCCGAATGCCTGCGCCAGGTGCTGAATCTTCGCGCTGCCCAGGAGACACGTAAGAACAAGAATTCAGAGAAGGCCAGCCCGGGACCGCACGGTCCGCGCTGGCCGGATCGATTGGCTGAAGTGCTGCAGTCGTGAGGAGCTGCAGCAGTTCAGCCGGGTGCCGAATTCATTAGCGCAAACATCGACATGCTTGCGCCGATGAATAATTCGCCCGCCTTCCCCGAACGGGAGGGTCGGACGGGTTTCAATCATGTGCGTATTTTCATCCCGGATGAAGGAGAAATAAAAATGGCTACCGCCGCTAAGAAAACCGAAGTCAAGAAGCCAGCCGCCACCAAGGCCGCTGCCCCAGCCAAGAAGGCCACGACCGCCAAGTCGGCCACCAAGACCGCCGCCGCCAAGCCGGCAGCTGCAAAGAAAACCACGGCCGCCGCCAAAGGTACCACCGCAGCCGCCAAAAAAACCACTGCCGCTGCGAAGCCGGCAGCGAAGAAGGCCACGGCAGCTGCCAAGCCAGCAGCCAAGAAGTCCACCACGGCAGCCAAGCCTGCGGCCAAGAAGACCACGGCAGCGGCCAAGCCGGCAGCCAAGAAGTCCACCACGGCAGCCAAGCCAGCGGCGAAGAAAACCAGCGCGGCAGCAAAACCTGCAGCCAAGAAGACCACGGCAGCAGCCAAGCCGGCAGCGAAGAAGACCGCCGCAGCAAAGCCTGCAGCGAAGAAGACCGCGACCAAGGCAGCTGCCAAGCCGGCCGCCAAGAAAGCTGCAGCCAAGCCAGCAGCGAAGAAGGCCGCAGCCAAGCCGGCAGCCAAGCCAGCCGCCAAGAAAGGCGCAGCCAAGGCAGCAGCCAAGCCAGCCGCGAAGAAAAGCGCGACCAAGGCCGCCGCCAAGCCAGCCGCAAAGCCTGCAGCCAAGAAGGCCGCCACCAAGGCCGTAGCCAAGCCGGCAGCCAAGGCCGCGTCGAAAGCCGCAGCGAAACCAGCAGCCAAGAAGACCGCGACGAAGGCCGCCGCCAAGCCAGCAGCAAAGCCGGCCGCGAAGAAAACCGCCACCAAGGCAGCGTCCAAGGCCGTAGCCAAACCAGCTGCCAAGCCAGCGTCCAAGGCCGCAGCCAAGCCAGCAGCCAAGCCAGCAGCCAAGCCTGCATCGAAGGCCGCAGCCAAGCCAGCCGCTGACAAGCCTGCAGCGAAATCGGCCTCGAAGTCCGCAGCCAAGTCGGTCGCCGCACCAAGCGCCGCCCCAAGCGCTGCATCGGCACCGGCCGCGCCAAAGGCCCCGGCCAAGAAAGCTGCTGCGAAGAAGGAAGCCAAGCCAGCCGCCGCTCCGGCAGCTGCCGCCGCTTCCGCGCCGGCCGCGAAGACCGTGCTGGCACCAGCCGCCGCATGGCCATTCCCGACCAGCACCCGTCCTAACTAAGATGGCGGCCCGACGCGGCCGGGGCGATGCTGCCCCGGGCCGTGCCAACCGCATCTTACAGACGGCCTGATGGGCGTAAATACCGCTGTGTGAGACAATCGCACAGCGGTTTTTTTACGCGCGCTCCAGCCCCGTGGCCTGGAGCCTGACTTATTGGAGAATGCTCGTGCTTAGTATTGTGATGCTGATCGTCGACACCGTCGCCGTCCTGCTGGGCAGCGTCCTGCTGCTGCGGTTCTGGATGCAGGCCACCCGCGTGCGGCCGCCGTCGTCGGTTGCGCAGTTTACGTTCCAGCTGTCGGACTGGCTGGTGCGCCCGATGCGGCGCATCGTGCCCGGCGTGGGCGGCTACGACTGGGCCAGCCTGCTGGGTGCATTCCTGATCGTGTTGCTGGCGTCGTCCGTGATGTTCGTCGCCGGCGCGCCGGTGGAGCTGGTGCTGAAGGTGGCGCTGTACCGCTTCCTGCAGTGGATCCTGTACGGCTTCATGATCCTGCTGGTGATCGAGGCGATCTTCAGCTGGATCAATCCGCAGGCGCCGCTGGCGCCGTTCATACGGGCCCTGAACGAGCCCCTGCTGCGGCCGATCCGCCGCGTGGTGCCCCTGGTGGGTAACCTCGACCTGTCGCTGCTGGTGGCCCTGGTGCTGCTGCAGATCGCCCAGCTGGTGCTGCGCATGCTGTTCGGCATGTAAGGCGTGCCACCGACAAAAAAAAACCGGCGCGAGCCGGTTTTTTTTATGCATGGCGCTTGACCTGGATGCCGGTCAGTAGCGGTAGCCGAAGGCCGCTTCGAAGCGGTCGCCGATGTCTTCCTTCGTCAGCACGTGGTTCTGCGCGCCCTTGTGGGCGATCTTGATGGCGCCCAGCAGGCTGGCCAGGCGGCCCGTGGTTTCCCAGCCCAGGTCGTGCGTCAGGCCGTACAGCAGGCCGGCGCGGTAGGCGTCGCCGCAGCCGGTGGGGTCGAGCACGGCGTCCGCCTTGACGGCCGGGATGTCGATGCTGGTGCCCTTCGTATAGATCTCCGAGCCCTTTTCGCCGCGCGTGACGATCAGTGCTTCCAGGCGGCTGGCGATATCGGCCAGGGTGAGGCCCGTGCGGTCGACCAGCAGCTCGATCTCGTAGTCGTTGCAGGTGACGTAGGTGGCCTTGTCGATGAAGTCGATCAGCTGCTCGGCCGTGAACATGGGCATCTGCTGGCCCGGGTCGAAGATGAACGGGGTGCCCAGGCGGGCCAGGTCCTCGGCGTGCTTGAGCATGCCCAGGTGGCCGTCCGGCGAGATGATGGCCAGGCGCGCCGGGCCGGCATCCTCGATATTGTTCTCGTGGGCGAAGGACATGGCGCCAGGGTGGAAGGCGTTGATCTGGTTATTGTCCGAATCGGCCGTCACGAAGCACTGGGCGTTGTAGGCGTCCTTCTTGATCAGGATGTTCGCCGTCGAAATGCCCAGCTTCTGCAGGCGTTCCAGGTAGGAGGCGCAATCCTGGCCCATCACCCCGACGATGCGCGGGTCGCCGCCCAGCAGCTTGAGGTTGTAGGCGATATTGCCGGAGCAGCCGCCGAACTCGGTGCGCATGGTCGGCACGAGGAAGGACACGTTGACCTTGTGCAGCTGGTCGGCCAGCAGGGTGTCGCCGAAGCGGCCTTCGTATTGCATGATGACGTCGATGGCGAGCGAGCCACAGATCAGGGAAGTCTGGTTCATTGGGGTTCTCAGGGGTAGAAGATGGCGATGTGGTATCCCGATGCCTTGAGCCGGTCCAGCTGGAAGTACAGTTTCACGGACTGCTCGCTGCGGGGCGCGAAGCCGGCCGCCGGCGTGGCCGGGTTGGCCAGGTAGTCGCGCGGGGCGAACACGCGGCGCAGCACGGGCTTGTCGGCCGCGTCGTTCAGGGTCAGTTCGATATGGGGCCAGGCTTGCACCGTGGACGAGCCGTTGCGCAGCACCGTGGCGAAGCTGAAGGTGTTGTCGGCCAGCGTCTGCAGCTCGCCCTGTTCGATGGCCAGCGCGTCGATCTGCATCGGCAGGCCCACCTTGCAGCCGAACGGCGCGCACAGGGCCGCCAGCGCGGGCTTCAGGGCCGGGTAGCGGGCCGCCAGCGGGTCGCGGAAGGTGGTGCCCACCTGCACCAGTAGCAGCACGGCCAGCAGCGGCGTGCCCCAGCGCATGGCGATGCGGGCGATATGGCCGAGATGCTGGCGGCGCTTGGCCTGGCGCACGAATTCCGGCTCGCCTTCGTCCTCGCCATCACCCTGGCTGGCGTCCTCGCGGGCCGGCACGGCGCCGCTGCCGGCCGCCAGCAGCGCGCTTTCGGGCGCGCCCGTCAATTCGGCTGCCGTGGCCTCGTCGGCAGCGCGGTCGGCGTCGCGCTGGCCCGCATCGTCACCCGTTGCGGCAGGCGCCGGTTCCGGCGCCATTTCGTCGTCGATATGGTGGCCGTCGTCCAGCGCGACGGCGACGATATGCTCGGACGGCAGGTCGATATCGGGCCGGCTTTCTTCCGCTACGGGTTCGGGCGAAGGTTCGGGGACGGACGCGGGTTCCGGATCGGGTTCAGGCTCCGGATCAGGTTCCGGCTCCGGCTCGGGTTCCGGCTCGGGAGCTGGTTCCGGCCCCGGCACCTCGTCCAGCGGCGCATCGAGGTCGAGCTCCAGGTCGAGCACCGCGGGCGGGGTGTCAGGCGGGGAAAGGGGGGCAGGCGGTGGCGCCGGCTCCAGCAGGGCGGCGTTGCCGTCGAAGACTTCGTTGCAGGCGCCGCAGCGCACGATGCCCCCACGCAGTTTCAGCTGGTCGTGGGCGACCCGGAAAACCGTACTGCAGTGGGGGCATTTGGTGGCGAGCGCCATGCGGCAGGCTGGCCCTTAGCGCGCCGCGGGCGCGCTGTCGCTGCCCAGGCGGCCGTGCAGGGCCACCCAGCCTTCATGTTCGGCCCAGACGCCCATCTTGATGAACGGCGCATAGGCCGCCGCCACTTCCTCGGCCTGGCGTGCCAGCACGCCGGACAGGATCAGGGCGCCGCCCGGGGCGACGCGGCCCGACAGCATCGGTGCCATCAGCTTCAATGGCGAGGACAGGATATTGGCCACGACGATATCGAACTTCGCGTCGGCATGGGCTGATTGCGCGAACTCTTCAGGCACGAAGTATTCGATGTCCGAGACCTGGTTGCGCGCCGCGTTGTCGCGCGCCGATTCGATCGCCTGCGGGTCGATGTCGACGCCGGCCACCTTGGTCGCGCCCAGCTTGCGGGCCACCATCGCCAGGATGCCGGAGCCGCAGCCGTAATCGAGCACGGACTGGCCTGGCGCCGGATGCGCTTCCAGCCATTCCATGCACAGCTTCGTGGTCGGGTGGCTGCCCGTGCCGAAGGCCAGGCCCGGGTCCAGTTCCAGGATCAGCGCGGACGGATCGGGGGCTTCGTGCCAGCTTGGCACGACCCAGATGTTCTTGCCGATGTGGATGGGTTCGAACTGCGATTGGGTCAGGCGCACCCAGTCCTCGTCGTCCACCTTGCGGGTGGTGAAGGCCGGCGCGGCGGCCAGGCCGACGGCGGCCGCCGCTTCGGCCACGATCGCGGCCTGGTCGGCATCGACGTCGGTCAGCGCGACGACGCGGCTATGCTCCCAGGCGGCCTGCTTCGGCTCCATGCCCGGTTCGCCGAACAGGGGTTGCTCCTGTTCGGTGCCTTCGTCCGCATCCTCGACGGAGACGGACAGGGCGCCGGCCTCGATCAATGCGTCGGACAGGGCCTCCGCATGGTCGCGCGCGACTTCGATGACGATTTCAGTCCAGCTCATGAACCCGCCTTGGGCATTTCCGCCAGTCGTTGTTCCAGGTAATGGATATTCGTGCCGCCTTCGATGAAGCGGGCATCGACCATCAGCTCGCGGTGCAGCGGAATATTGGTCAGGATACCTTCGACCACCATTTCCGACAGCGCGATCTGCATGCGGCGGATGGCCTGCTCGCGCGTGGCGCCATAGGTGATCAGCTTGCCGATCATCGAATCGTAGTGCGGCGGTACATAGTAACCCGCATACGAATGCGAGTCCACGCGCACGCCCGGGCCGCCCGGCGTGTGCCAGGACGTGATGCGCCCCGGCGACGGGGTGAACTTGAACGGGTCTTCGGCGTTGATGCGGCACTCGATGGCGTGGCCGGACAGCATCACGTCGCGCTGGCGGAAGCGCAGCTTCTCGCCGCAGGCGATGCGGATCTGTTCCTGCACGATGTCGATGCCGGTGATCATTTCCGTCACCGGGTGTTCGACTTGCACGCGCGTGTTCATCTCGATGAAGTAGAACTCGCCGTTCTCGTACAGGAATTCGAAGGTGCCGGCGCCGCGGTAGCCGATCTTGCGGCACGCTTCGGCGCAGCGGTCGCCGATCTTCTCGATCAGCTTGCGCGGGATGCCCGGTGCCGGCGCTTCCTCGATCACCTTCTGGTGGCGGCGCTGCATCGAGCAGTCGCGTTCGCCCAGCCAGACGGCGTTGCGGTGTTCGTCGGCCAGGATCTGGATCTCCACGTGACGGGGATTCTCCAGGTACTTCTCCATATACACTTCCGGATTGCCGAAGGCCGAACCGGCTTCCGCCTTCGTCATCGTCACGGCGTTCAGCAGGGCCGCTTCCGTGTGCACGACGCGCATGCCACGGCCGCCGCCGCCGCCGGCCGCCTTGATGATGACGGGGTAGCCGATCTTGCGGGCGATCTGCACGATCGCCTTCGGGTCGTCCGGCAGCGCGCCTTCCGAGCCGGGCACGCAGGGCACGCCGGCCTTGATCATGGCCTGCTTGGCCGACACCTTGTCGCCCATCAGGCGGATCGAGTCGGAGCGGGGGCCGATGAAGACGAAGCCGGATTTCTCCACGCGCTCGGCGAAGTCGGCGTTCTCCGACAGGAAACCGTAGCCGGGGTGGATCGCTTCGGCGTCCGTCACTTCGGCGGCGCTGATGATGGCGGGCATGTTCAGGTAACTCAGCGCCGACTGGGCCGGGCCGATACAGACCGATTCGTCGGCCAGCTTGACGTATTTCGCGTCCTTGTCCGCTTCGGAGTGCACGACGACGGTCTTGATGCCCATTTCGCGGCAGGCGCGCTGGATACGCAGCGCGATTTCACCGCGGTTGGCAATGAGGATTTTTTCAAACATGGCTAGTTCTATCTTTGCGAACACCCGGACGGGCCGGGTGCTCTTTGTAGACGGGGAGATACTTACCTGGGCGGCCGTGGGCCGCCGCCGGCGGTCGTTAGCCGATCACGAACAGGGGCTGGCCGAATTCGACCGGCTGGCCGTTCTCGACGAGGATCTGGGTGATGGTGCCGGACTTGTCGGCATCGATTTCATTGAGCAGCTTCATCGCTTCGATGATGCACAGGGTGTCGCCTTCCTTGATCGACTGGCCCACTTCGACGAACGGTGCCGTGCCTGGGGCGGACGAGCGGTAGAAGGTACCGACCATCGGCGATTTCACGACGTGGCCGGTCGGTTCGGCGGCGGCGGCCGGCACGGCCGGTGCGGCACCGGCGACCGGCGCGGCGCCCGGTGCGGCAGGCGCGTACTGGGCCGGTGCGCCGTGCGACGGCATCATGACGACCTGGTTCTGCGGCATGGCGGAGGATTTGACGATGCGTACCTTGCTCTCGCCTTCGGTCACTTCAAGTTCTGCAATATCCGATTCGGCAACCAAGTCAATCAACGTCTTGAGCTTGCGTAGATCCATCTGAGACTCCGTTTTATCTTGTTTTGGTAAGGGTTTGCGTAGCTGCCCTTTTGGGGTGGAACGCGAAAATGCGAGCAGATCGCGTAGATTAACTGCATTTTAGCGCAAAGTCGATCGCATAGCGGTACCCCTCGATACCGAGTCCGCAGACCGTGCCCTTTGCGATCGCACTGAGATAGGAATGGTGGCGAAATGCTTCGCGCTGATAAATATTCGAGATGTGCACTTCCACGAACGGAATGGCGACACCGGCCAGGGCATCGCGCAGCGCGACGCTCGTGTGCGTGTAGCCGCCCGGGTTGATGACGATGAAGTCCACCCCTTCGCCGCGTGCGGCGTGGATCCGGTCGATCAGTGCACCTTCGTGATTGCTCTGGAAGGAAGCCAGCTGGGCGCCTGCCGCTACCGCTTGTGCCTGCGCTGCCTGTTCCACTTCGGCCAGGGTGGTGGCGCCGTAGATCTGTGGCTCGCGCGTCCCCAGCAGATTCAGGTTGGGGCCGTTCAGCAGCAGCAAGTGTTTTGCCATGTTCCTGACCATAGTCCGCGAAAGTTCCGCATTTTGCCGCCAAGCGCGACCATTGGCAAGCAAAAAGAACATGTCAAAAATGCCATGATTGCGCTACAGAGCAGCCAGGTCCTTTTCCAGCAGATCGAATTTCAGGCGGCCCAGATAGGTCTTTTTGACCTGTCCGTCGGCCCCGATCAGCACCGTGTACGGCAGGCCGCCCTGGGCGTTGCCCAACTGGCGCGACAGCTCCGTGCCGGCCACGCCAGCCACGTAGACCGGGTAGGCGATCTTGAACTTGCGCGTGAATTCGGCGATGTTGGTGGGCGAGTCGATGCCGATGCCGACGACCTGCAAGTCCTTGTACTTGCCGCCGGCCTGCAGGGCCGATAACTCCGGCATTTCCTGCACGCACGGGCCACACCACGGGGCCCAGAAATTGACCAGCAGGGGCTTGCCTTTCCATTGCGCCAGCGCCTGTTGCACGCCCTTGTCGTCGGCCAGGGTTTGGGCGAACAGCGCGTCCACCGGAGCGCTGATTCCGGGCTGGACCGTGCTGGTCACGGGCGGTGGTGGTGCCTTCTGCTGGGTGCCATACCAGGCCCCCGTGGCGGCAAACAGGATGGCGATCGCGCCATAGGCCAGCAAGTGAGATTTCTTCATTCGTTTCCGTGTTCGGTATTTTTAGTATTGTCTGAAATAACGCCGGCCGCGACCAGGGCGCGCACTTCGGCCAGGTCGGCCCGCACCGGGCGATCGCCGCTTTTCTGCTTGCGCGCGCCCCGCAGGTCGTGTTCTTCATAGAGTTCGGCATGCACGCCTTCGCCCTGCCACAGGAAGCTCACCGTCTCGACCGGATCGTGGCGGGCGCCCTTGAAATGGTCCGCCTCGCCGATGTCGATGGTGACGTTCCGGTTCAATAAATAGATCTGGACGGCCTTGGCGCTGTCGGCAAACAGCTGCAGGTGGATGTCGTCGTGTTCGCCGGCCGAGCCGTTCAGCACGGCGCCGGTCAGGAAGGGGTTGAAGTCGGCCAGCTGTTCCATCACGGCCAGGGCGGCCGCGCGCAGCTGTTGCAGCCGGGCCGGTTGCGTATCGGCATTGAACAGCGCGTGATATTGCCGTACTTCTTCCTCGACCTGGGCATCGTCGGGCAGCATGTCGCGCTTGCCGGCATTGGCCTCGCCCAGCACCTGGCGCGCCGCCTTGCGCTTGGCGCTGCCGTAGTCGGCACCGTCCTGGGCCACCAGGCGCGCCGCCAAGGTGGCGATGCGGGCGCGTACCTGCGCGATGTCGTCGTGGGGGTTCTGCATCATGAGCGTGATGATACTCTGAACCGGTGCGGGGCCGCGCGTCGGGTAAAATCCCGTTCCACTACTATCGACCGCGACGAACATGCATATCCATATACTCGGCATTTGTGGCACCTTCATGGGGGGCCTGGCCGTGCTGGCCAAGGAAGCCGGTCACAAGGTGACGGGCTGCGACGCCAATGTCTACCCGCCGATGAGCACCCAGCTGGAAGCCCAGGGCATCGAACTGATCCAGGGTTTCGACAAGGAGCAGGTGAGCCTGAACCCGGACCTGTATGTGATCGGCAATGTGGTTTCGCGGGGCAACCCGCTGGTGGAAGAAATCCTGAACCGCAGCCTGCCGTATGTGTCGGGTCCGCAGTGGATCGGCGAGCATATCCTGCGCAATAAATGGGTGCTGGCCGTGGCCGGCACGCACGGCAAGACGACGACGTCGGCCATGCTGGCGTGGATCCTGGAAGATGCCGGCTATGCGCCCGGCTTCCTGATCGGCGGCGTACCGATGAACTTCGGCGTGTCGGCCCGGCTGACCGGCCCTGGCGCCGACTCGGAATTTTTTGTCATCGAAGCCGACGAATACGATACGGCCTTCTTCGACAAGCGCAGCAAGTTCGTGCACTACCACGCCAAGACGGCCATCCTGAACAACCTGGAATACGATCACGCCGACATCTTCCCCGATCTCGCCGCCATCGAGACGCAGTTCCACCACCTGGTGCGCACGGTGCCGGGCATCGGCCGCGTCATCGTCAACGGCGACGAGGAGTCGCTGCAGCGGGTGATCCGGCGCGGCTGCTGGAGCGAGAAGGAAACCTTCGGCGGCGGCGACACCACCAACTGGACGATGAAGGAACACCCGGACGGCAGCTTCGACGTGCTGTTCAACGCCAAGTTCGAAGCCACCGTCGACTGGAAGCTGACGGGTAAACATAACCGCAGCAATGCGCTGGCCGCCATCGCGGCGGCGCGCAACGTGGGCGTGCCGATCGCCCAGGCCGCGAAGGCCCTGGAAAAATTCGAGAGCGTCAAGCGCCGCATGGAAGTGCGCGGCGTCGTCAACGGCGTGACCGTGTATGACGATTTCGCCCACCACCCGACGGCCATCGAGACCACCGTGGGCGGCCTGCGCCAGAAGCTGGGGGCCGGCACGCGCATCCTGGCCGTGCTGGAGCCGCGCTCGAACACGATGAAGCTGGGCGCGATGAAGGATGCGCTGCCGGGCAGCCTGAAGGACGCCGACCTGGTGTTCGGCTTCGGCAGCGAGAAGTCGCTGGGCTGGAGCCTGGGCACGGCGCTGGCGCCGATGGGGGCGACGGCGTCGGCCTACGAGGACCTGGACCTGATGGTCAAGGCCATCGTCGGCCATGCGCGCCCGGGCGACCATGTGATCGTCATGAGCAATGGCGGCTTCGGCGGCGTGCACCAGAAACTGCTGGAAGCGCTGGCCTGATGGGTGCCGGTGCCACGATCCTCTACCTGCACGGCTTCCGCTCTTCGCCCCGGTCGATGAAGGGCCGCCTGCTGGCCGAACGGATGACGGCGCTGGGCCGGCAGGGTGACTATATTGCCCCGCAGCTGCCCGCGTCGCCGAAGCTGGCGATGGAGCAGGCCATGGCCCTGGTGGCGCAGGTGCCGGCCAATTCCTTGTGCATCGTCGGCTCCTCGCTGGGCGGTTACTACGCCACGTGGCTGGCCGAACGGCTGGGCTGCCGCGCCGTGCTGCTCAATCCCGCCGTGACGCCCCTGAAGGATCTGGAGCGCCATGTCGGCGTAACGACGATGTACCACAGCGACGAGCCTTTCGAGTTCAAGCGCGAATACATCGACGAGCTGCGCGCGTTTGCCGTGCCGGCCATCACGCGGCCCGAGCGCTACTTCCTGGTCGCAGCCACCGGCGACGAGGTGCTCGATTACCGCGACATGGTGGCCCACTACGCCGGCGCGCGCCAGCACGTCATCGACGGCAGCGACCATGGCATCGCCGAATTCGCCGATTACGTGGACGACGTCCTGGCCTTCGGCGGCGTGCACGGCGCCGCATGAGGGAACGCTCGCTGCGCCAGGCCAACTGGCATGGCCATGTGCTGGCCGTGAACGCGCCGGCCGAGCTGCGCCGCTGGTTGACGGCGGGCGGCTCGCTGACGGCGCAACTGAAGAACCACAGCGACAGCTTCCGCGTGCAGGTGCTGCACCAGCACGTGGCGACGTGCCTGGCCGACGAGGCGCGCGCCATCGGCCTGCACCGCCCGGGCAGGGCCTGGGAAAGGGAAGTACTGCTGCGGTGTGATAATAGGCCCGTCGTGTTTGCCCACACGGTGGTGCCGATGAGCGCCGACGCTTCCGACTGGCCCCTGTTTTCCGCGCTGGGCGAACGCTCGCTGGGCACCACGCTGTTCGGCGACCCGCGCGTGACGCGGGGCACCCTGGAATATGCGCGACTGCGGGCCGGTCACCCGCTGGCGCAACGGGCGCGCGCGGCACTGGCCTCGGCCGGCTACGCACTGCCCGACGAACGATTGCTGTATGCGCGGCGCTGCCTGTACCGGCGGCGCCAGGGCAGCCTGTTGGTGACGGAAGTCTTCATGCCGTCCGTCGCCGCGCTGGTCCCACGAACATTGAATACGAGATGAACATGAATGTCTTTTTTGAAGAATCCGGCGATTTCAAGGTCGGTACCGTGCTGTCCCAGGCTGGCGAGGCCTATCAGGTGGAGCTGGCCAGCGGCAAACGCAGCAAGGTGAAGGCCAAGGATGTGCTGCTGCAGTACGAGAAGCCGGCGCCGGATGTGCTGCTGACGGAAGCGAAAGCCGTGGCGGCCGATGTCGACCTCGATTTTCTGTGGGAAGTGGCGGGCCAGGAGGAATTCGGCTTCACGGAACTGGGCACGGAATACTTCGGCCACGCGCCGCTGCCGCACGAGGCGGCGGGCCTGATCCTGGCGCTGCATTCGGCGCCTGTGTATTTCTATAAGAAGGGGCGGGGCCGCTACAAGGCCGCGCCGGAACAGTCGCTGCAGGCCGCGCTGGCCGGCATCGAGAAGAAAAAGCAGCAGGCCATCGTGCAGCAGCAGTATGTCGACGAGCTGAAGGCGGACAAGCTGCCGGCGCCGATGGCCGGCATCGTCCAGCAGCTGCTGTTCAAGCCGGACAAGAACACCATCGAGTTCAAGGCGCTGGATGCGGCCTGCAACGAGCTGCACACGACGCCGGCGCGCCTGATGCTGGCCGTGGGCGGCATCGGTTCGGCCAAGGACCTGCACATGGCGAAATTCCTGTTCGAGAATTTCCCGAAAGGGCACGGCTTCCCGGACGTGCCGGTGCCGACGGTGAGCGCCAAGCTGCCGCTGGCAGCCGTCGAAGCCTTTTCCATCGACGATGTGACGACGACGGAGATCGACGATGCCTTCTCGGTGGTGCACCTGGACGACGGCAATGTCCGCATCGGCATCCACATCGCCGCGCCGGGCCTGGGCATCCGCCCGGACGACGCCATCGACAAGATCGCGCGGGCCCGCATGTCCACCGTATATATGCCTGGCGACAAGATTACGATGCTGCCGGACAGCATCGTCAATGCGTTTACGCTGGCTGAAGGCAAGACCTGCCCGGCGCTGTCGCTGTACGCCACCTTGAATCCCGCCGACTGGTCGGTCGTGTCGACCGAGACGAAGGCCGAGCTGGTGCCGATCGCCAACAACCTGCGCCACAACGACCTCGATGACGTCGTCAACGAGGAAACCCTGGCCGACGGCAGCGGCGAGTATCCGCGCAAGGCCGAACTGACGCTGCTGTGGGGCTGGGCACGTCACCTGGAAGCGGGCCGGATGGTCAAGCGCGAAGGCTTCGGCTTGAAGCCCGAGCAGAACAACCGGGTCGACTTCAACTTCTACGTGGAAGACGACGTCGTGACGATTTCGCGCCGTAAGCGGGGTGCGCCGCTGGACAAGATCGTCGCCGAGCTGATGATCTTCGCCAACAGCACGTGGGGCAAGCTGATGCACGACCACGGCGTGCCGGGCATCTACCGCAGCCAGGGCCAGGGCGTGGGCGGCTGGGCCGCCAAGATGCAGGTGCGCATGGTGACGCACGCGGCGCCGCACCAGGGCCTGGGCGTCGACCAGTACGCGTGGAGCACGTCGCCGCTGCGCCGGTATACGGACCTGGTCAACCAGTGGCAGATCCTGGCCTGCGCCGAAAACGGCGTGACCGCGCCGCTGGTGGCGCCGTTCAAGCAGAAGGACGCCAACCTGTTCGCCATCGTCTCCGCCTTCGACGCGGCCTACGCGGCCTACGCCGACTTCCAGGCCAATATGGAGCGCTACTGGTGCCTGCGCTGGCTCGGCCAGAAGGACAAGCGCCAGGTCGAAGCCGTCGTGCTGAAGGACGAAGTGCTGCGCCTGACCGACATCCCCCTGATCATCCGCCTGCCCGGCATGCCGTCCGTGGCGCGCGGCGCCGCCGTCAAGCTCGACGTGCTGCGCTGGGACGAAGTGGACCTGTCGATCGAAACGCGCCTGCTGGAAATCCCGGCGGACCAGGCCCCGGCCGGCGACGTCGATTTCGAGGAGGAGGAAGAAGCCGCCGGCACGGAAGCCATCGGCGAAACCCTGGCCGGCGAAACCGTGCCGGAACTGGTGCCCGACGCCGACCAGCCGGCCGACGAAAAGGCCGAAGTGGCCGCAGTGGAGCCCCCTGTTGCCTGAAAAATGGGGACAGACCCCATTTTTCGAGCAATTATTTCCTCGAAACAGGGGACTGTCCCCGGTTTTACGCGCGTAGAATGACGCCTTCCGCCTTGCCTTTTGCTGCCTGCCTGTGAAGTCTCTTCAAGAAAACCGGTTCCTGATGATTGCCCTGGCCGTCTCCGTGATGGCCCATGCGGCGATGCTGGCGGTGCGTTTCGCGGCGCCGAAGGAGTTCAAGATCGCGCCCACCGATCCGACGCTGGAAGTCATCCTCGTCAACGCCAAGCATGCCAACCGGCCATTGAAGGCCGATGCGCTGGCGCAGGCCAACCTGGAAGGCGGTGGCAATGCCGACAAGGGCCGCTCGAAGTCGCCCCTGCCGGACATGCGGCGGATGGAGGATGGCGACAGCATCAAGGCGGCGCAAAAGCGCATCGACGAGCTGCAGGCCAAGCAGGATGCCTTGATGACGCAGGTGAAGAAGACGCCGTACCGTGCCGCGCCCGTGGCGGAGGAGAAGAAGCCGGACCCCGTGCCGAGCGGCGCCGACCTGGTCGAAAGCAGCCGGGCCATCGCCCGCATGGCGGCCGAGATCACGCAGCGCATCGAGGACGAGAACAAACGCCCCCGCCGCACCTACATCACGCCCAGCACGCAGCAGGTGGGCTACGCGATGTACTACAAGACCTTCCAGCGCAAGGTGGAAGAGGTGGGGACCTTGAATTTCCCGCAGAAGAACGGCCGCAAGCTGTACGGCGAGCTGGTGCTGCAGATTCCCATCTTCCAGGACGGCACCCTGTATATGAAGGAGGGCGGCATCAAGGTGCAGACCAGTTCCGGCAACCCGGCGCTGGACGAAGCGGCCATAAACATCGTGCGCCGTGCTTCGCCCTTCGGCAAGTTCCCGCCGAATATGCTGTCGTCGGACAAGGACGACCTGTGGGTCATCATCACCCGCTTCAAATTCACCCGCGAGGAAAAGCTGGAAACCAACCTGAATAGTTCAAACTGACAGGAATCGACAGGACAATATGGACCGTTATTGCGTCTTCGGCAACCCGATCGCCCACAGCAAATCGCCCGACATCCACGCCGCCTTCGCCGTCCTGACGGGCCAGCAGCTGGAATACACCAAGCGCCTGGCGCCCGTCGAGGGCTTTGCCGCGGCCGTGCAGGCCTTCATCGCCGAAGGTGGCAAGGGCGCCAACGTTACCGTGCCGTTCAAGCTGGAAGCACACAAGCTGGCCGGTGCGCTGACGATCCGCGCCCAGGCCGCCGGCGCCGTCAATACCCTGCTGTTCGACGAGCACGGCATCACGGGCGACAATACGGACGGCGCCGGCCTGGTGGCCGACATCCTCGTCAACGCCCGTTGCCCCATTGCCGGCAAGCGCGTGCTGCTGCTGGGCGCCGGCGGGGCCGCGCGCGGCGCCGTGCTGCCGCTGCTGGAACAGCGCCCCAGTGAACTGGTCATCGCCAACCGCACGGTGGCCACGGCCGATGCGCTGGTGCGGCAGTTCGCTGCGCTGGGCGGCGAGGGCGTGTTGTCCGCCTGCGGCTTCGGCGACATCGCCGGCAGCTTCGATATCGTCATTAACGCAACATCGGCCAGCCTGCAGGCCGAGCTGCCGCCCATCGCCCCGTCGGTATTTCACCCAGGCACTCTTGCTTTGGATATGATGTACGGCAAGGAACCGACCGTCTTCCTGACCTTCGCGGCAAGCCACGGCGCCGTGCCGCGCGACGGCCTGGGCATGCTGGTCGAGCAGGCCGCCGAAGCCTTCCTGGGCTGGCGCGGGGTGCGCCCGCAGACGGCGGCGATACTGGAAACCATGCGTCAAAAACTATGACAAACGTGCGCAAGTCCCCGGGCCGCTGGGCCTGGGTCAAGTGGGTGTTCATCGTCCCCATCGTCATCGTCCTGGCCGTGCAGGCCTATTTTTTCGTCCAGATCTGGTGGTGGGTCGACCATAACCCGACCATGACGGCCTTCATGCGCCAGCAGCAGGCCGCCATGCGCGAGAAGGACCCGGCCGCCACCGTCAAGCAGCAGTGGGTGCCCTACGATCGCATCTCGAAGAACCTGAAGCGGGCCATTATCGCCTCCGAGGATGCCAACTTCTCCGAACACGACGGGGTCGACTGGGACGCGCTGGAAAAGGCCTTCGAGCGCAACGACAAGCGCGGCAAGGTGACCCACGGCGGCTCCACCATCACCCAGCAGTTGGCCAAGAACCTGTTCCTGTCCGGCTCGCGCAGTTACCTGCGCAAGGGCCAGGAACTGGTCATCACGTACATGCTGGAAGCGTTGATGGACAAGCAGCGCATCTTCGAAATCTACCTGAACGTGGTGGAATTCGGCCGCGGCATCTACGGCGCCGAGGCGGCGGCGCGCTATTACTACCGCATTCCCGCCGCCAGGCTGGGCGCCTCCCAGGCGGCCAAGCTGGCCGTGATGCTGCCCAACCCCCGCTATTACGACGCGCACCGCAATACCAATTACCTGAACCGGCGCACGGCCACCATCCTGCGCCGGATGGGATCGGCGGAGCTGCCATGAGGCGCCGGCAGTCGGGCCTGAGCCTGGTGGCGGTGGCTGTCGTGATGGCGGCCCTGGCTGCGCTGGCCATGGCCGCGCTGTTCTCGATGCGGCATGAGCGCAACCTGTTCGCCGAAGGGTGGCGCAAGGTGACCGGGCCGGCCGCGCCGGCGGTGGCCGCCATTGCCGCGCCGGCATCGTCCGCCTCCCCGCTGCGCAAATGCACCATCGACGGCAAGACCGTCGTCTCCAACACGGAGTGCGGCCAGCGCGGCAAGGTCATCGCCATCCACGACTCGCGCGGCATCGAGGCACCGAAGGCGCCGCCGGCCCCGGCCGAGCCGCAGCAGGGCTTGCGCGAGAAGATGCTGGAAAGGGCCATGCCCTAAGCGTTTTCTAAGCTCCGGGGAACAAAAAGGTGCCAACCGGTATGGTCTGGCCCCGGCCTTTGCGGGTACACTTGCGCTGTTTTGAATTTCGCGCCCCGCGCGCCTGATCCACCCGGCTGAGAGTGCCTATGATCAATGTATTCGTTTTACAAAATGGCCGGCTCAACCAGGTGCCCATCGAGACGCGCGAAGACCTTGAACAAGTGGCACCGGTCTGGGTTGACCTGACCGACCCGAACGACGACGAACGGGCCTGGGTCAAGGCCATCTACGGCGTGATCCTGCCGGGCGAAGACGAAGTCAAGGACATCGAAGCGTCGGCCCGCTACTACGAGGCGGAAAACGGCGACCTGCACCTGCGTACCGATTTCCTGCTGGAAGAAGACGACGGCCCTTCGCGCATCGTCACCGTGGCCTTCATCCTGGCCCGCAAGATGCTGTTCTCCGTCCACACCGACGATCTGCCCGTGTTCCGCCTGGTGCGCATGCGCGCCCGCTCGCGCCCCGGCTCGATCGCCGACTACATGGACGTGCTGCTTGACCTGTACGCCACCGACGCCGAATACTCCGCCGACGCCCTCGAAGGCATCTACCAGAACCTGGAGGAAGTCTCGGGCCGCGTGCTGCAGGAAGAATTCACCGACAAGGACGCGGCCGACGCGCTGTCGGCCATCGCCCACGAGGAAGACTTGAACGGCCGCATCCGCCGCAACATGATGGACACGCGCCGCGCCGTCAGCTTCCTGATGCGGGGCCGCCTGCTGAACTCCGAGCAGTTCGAGGAAGCGCGCCAGATCCTGCGCGATATCGAATCGCTGGACGGCCACACCTCCTTCCTGTTCGACAAGATCAACTTCCTGATGGACGCCACCGTCGGCTTCATCAACATCAACCAGAACAAGATCATCAAAATCTTCTCCGTGGCCAGCGTGGCCTTCCTGCCCCCGACCCTGATCGCCAGCGTCTACGGCATGAACTTCAAGCTGCTGCCGGAACTGGACTGGACCTACGGCTACCCCTGGTCGCTCGGCCTGATGATCACCAGCGCCATCGCCCCCTTCCTCTACTTCCGCCACCGCGGCTGGCTCAAATAAACCGGGGACAGTTCCCTGTTTTGAAGCAACACGCGCCGATTCGGTGTCAATTCGGTGTCAGACACCTAATCAGGCACCCGTCCATGCAAGTAGTTGCCTGAAAACCGGTGTCAGACACCGTTTTTCAGGCAACGATTGGAATTAGGTGTCTGACACCGAATTGGCATTGGCTGCTACTGCGCGCGCAGGTTGATGAACAGGTTGGCCGCGAAGGCGACAATCGAGGCGGCGGCCATGATTTCGGCGGCGCCCAGAAAGGGGACGGCGCCCTTGTCGCCTGTCAGCAGCAGGTAGGCCAGGGCTCCCATCATCACGGGTAGGGCCAGGTTCAGGGTCCAGAAGTGGATGCGCGCCAGCGTGCTGCGGCCCGCCTGCGGGAAGACCGTGTAGATGATGCCGGCCAGCGCCAGCGTGGTCCAGCCCAGCAGGTTGACGTGGGCGTGCACGGGGCGCAAGGTGAAGTCCTGGCTGGCGCCCATCAGGATGCCCATGCCCACGCCCACCATCAGGTACAGCACCGCCAGCTTGATCCAGATGATGCCGGCCGCCGGCAACGGCGTGCCGGCTCGATAGGTGGTGGTATTCATGCATCGCTCCCGCGTAGTGGTTGGAAGCTGGCGATTGTAAGGAAGGCATGGTTGCCAAATGTCGCGATATTGTCGTCGACTTTCAGCACAATAGTCACAGTCCTTCAAGCCACGACGAACATCGCCACGACGGCGCAGGCCATCACGGCCACGCCGAGCCAGCCGAAAAAGGTGTGGCGCCGGCTCAAGGTGAAGCGCCCCATGATGGCCTTGTCGTGCGCCAGCAGCAGCATGACGACCATGATCGGCACGGCGATGACGCCGTTGATCTGGGCCGACCACAGGAGCGCCTGCATCGGGTCGACCGGGGCGAAATTCAATGCCATGCCGCCGACGGTGGCCAGCGCGATGATGGCGTAGAACTCGCGCGCCTGCAGCGCCTTCATATCCAGGCCGTTCTTCCACTTGAAGCTTTCCGTCACGGCGTAGGCGGCCGACCCGGCCAGCACGGGCACGGCCAGCATGCCGGTGCCGACGATGCCGAGGGCGAAGACGAAGAAGGCGAATTCGCCTGCGATGGGGCGCAGCGCCTCGGCCGCCTGGGCCGAACTCTGGATGTCCGTGATGCCGTGCGCACCCAGGGTGGCGGCCGCCGTCAGGATGATGAAGAAGGCGACGATATTCGAGAAGGCCATGCCGATAAAGGTATCGAGCTTGATGCGGCGCAGGTGCCGGGCGGCCGCCGCGGGCGCCTTGCGCAAGGCCTGCGTGTCGCTGTCACGCAGCTCTTCCACTTCCTGCGAGGCCTGCCAGAAGAACAGGTAGGGCGAGATCGTCGTGCCGAAGACGGCCACGATCAGGCCGACCGAGGCGCGGTTCCATTCGAAGTGCGGCATCAGGGTGGCATGCGCCACCTCACCCCAGGGCATGCGGATGGCGAACACGGTGGCGATATAGGCCAGGAGGCCCAGGGTCAGCCACTTCAGGTAGCGCACGTAGGTGCGGTAGGGCAGGAAGACCTGCAGGGCCAGGCACAGGAAGCCGCAGCCGAGCGAATAGAAGTGGGCCGAGCCGAGGCCGATGACGAGCCGCAGGGCCTGCCCCATCGCGGCCACGTCGGCGGCGATGTTGACGATATTGGCCACCAGCAGCAACAGCACGATGCAGTACAACAGCGCCGGCGGGTAGGCGCGGCGGATGTTGGCCGCCAGGCCCCGACCCGTCACCAGGCCGATGCGGGCCGATACCAGCTGGATGCCCACCATCAGCGGGTAGGTCAGCACCAGGGTCCACAGCATGTTGAAGCCGAATTGCGCGCCGGCCTGGGAGTAGGTGGCGATACCGGAAGGGTCGTCGTCGGCCGCTCCCGTGATGAGGCCAGGGCCGAGCGCCTTGACGGCGTCGTGATCGGTGATGTGCTGCAGCAGTTTCATGGTCGGCTCGTACGAATGCGCACGCGGCCGATGGCAACGGCCGGCGTTACGGCGAAGTGGTCAAGTCAGTGTGCATGGGGGAGTGGACTGTAACAGGACCGGACACTGTAGAAAGTGTCAATCCTGTTACACGGCGGGGATTTAAGGATGGCCTAAGGCCGGCGGCCAGGGAAGACCCGGGGTTGCAGCCCTTATGCCTCGGCCTTCATGGCGCGGAACACCTTGCGCGCCGCGTCGATGGTGGCGTCGATGATGGCGTCGTCGTGCGCGGCCGAGACGAAGCCGGCCTCGAAGGCGGCCGGCGCGAAGTACACGCCTTCGTCCAGCATGGCGTGGAAGAAGGTGTTGAAGCGGGCCCGGTCGCCGGCCATCATCTGCGCGTAGTTCGACGGCGGCTGTTCGCTGAAGTACAGGCCGAACATGCCGCCTTCGTAGTCGGCGCAGAAGGTCACGCCTTCCTGGAAGGCGGCATCGGTCAGGCCCTCGGCCAGGCGTTTCGCGCTGGCCGTCAGCTTGTCGTAGAAGCCGGGCTGCTGGATCAGCTTCAGGGTCGTCATGCCGGCCGCCACGGCGATCGGGTTGCCCGACAGCGTGCCGGCCTGGTAGACCGCGCCCAGCGGCGCCATGTGGTTCATCAGCGCGGCGCTGCCGCCGAAGGCCGCCACCGGCAGGCCGCCGCCGATCACCTTGCCCAGCGCCGTCAGGTCCGGTTCGATGCCGTACAGCTCCTGGGCGCCGCCCAGGCGCACGCGGAAGCCGCACATCACCTCGTCGAAGATCAGCAGGGCGCCATGCTGCGTGCACAGCGCGCGCAGGGCCGCCAGGAACTCGGGCGAGGCCTTGATCAGGTTCATGTTGCCGGCCACCGGTTCGACGATCACGCAGGCGATCTCGCTGCCGAAGTTGGCGAAGGCCTCCTCGATCTGGGCCACGTCGTTATAGTCCAGCACCAGCGTGTGCTTGACGAAGTCTTCCGGCACGCCGGCCGACGTCGGGTTGCCGAAGGTGAGCAGGCCGCTGCCGGCCTTGACCAGCAGCGAATCGGCGTGGCCGTGGTAGCAGCCTTCGAACTTGACGATCTTGTCGCGGCCCGTGGCGCCGCGCGCCAGGCGCAGCGCGCTCATGGTCGCCTCGGTGCCGGACGAGACCAGGCGCACCTGTTCGATGGACGGCACCAGGCGGCAGATCTCCTCGGCCATCAGCACTTCGGCTTCGGTCGGCGCGCCGAAGGACAGGCCGCGCGTGGCCGCTTCCTGCACCGCCTGCACCACCTCGGGATGGGCGTGGCCGACGATGGCCGGACCCCAGGAGCCGATGTAGTCGATATAGCGCTTGCCGTCCGCATCCCAGAAGTAGGGTCCTTCGGCGCGCGTGATGAAGCGGGGCGTGCCGCCCACGGAGCGGAACGCCCGCACCGGCGAGTTGACGCCGCCCGGCGTGGTCTTCTGGGCGCGTTCGAACAGCGTGTCGTTCTTTGAAATCGTCATTGCTTGTCCTATGTTGGTGCGGCTGTTTTGTTGGCTACTGCGCCGCTCTGCGGATGCAGCGCATAAAAACGGTTCGGTACCAGCCGGCCCATGCCGTAGCGGCGCGCATGCTGCAAGGTGCCGTGGGTGTATTGCTGCGCCAGCTGGACGGCGCCGGGCACGTCGACCCCGCGCGCGATATGGGCCGTGATGGCGGCCGACAGCGTGCCGCCGCAGCCGATGAACGGCCCGGCCAGGTGCTGCCAGCGGTCGTGGCGCACGATGCCGCCATCGGCGTACAGGGTATTGGCACGCAGCCCCGTCTCGGCGCGCGAGGTGCCGGCCGGCGTACCCGTGACGAGCACGTAGCGGCAACCCAGGTCGATCAGGTGCTGGGCGTCGTCGGCGATGGTTTCGCCGTTGGCCAGGTCGCGCCACGTCTCGGCCAGGTGGCCCAGTTCCACGTGCGACAGCATCAGCAGGGTGGCCTGCGGCACCAGCAGCTGGCGCAGCACGGTCAGCAGCTCTTCCGGGTCGAGGTCCTCGGCCAGCGCCGGCAGCTGCGAGCCGAAGGGGTCGAGCACCAGCGGCGCGTCCGGATAGTCCGAGACCACTTCGGCGATCAGCGAGATATGCTCCATATGGTCGAGCGCACCGATCTTGAAGGCGGCGAACTGGGCGTCCTCCAGCACCATGCGGGCCTGGTCCGATACCCAGTCCGGCTCCACGTGCTGCTGCTCTTCCACCTTGGCGCTGTCGCCGATCAAGAGCGAGGTGGTGACCGCCATGCCCTGGCAGCCCAGGGCGGCGAACACTGCTAGGTCGGCATGCACGCCGATCGCGCCGATCGGGTCGGCCACACCGAAGGTCAGAATAAGAGGAGAAGTTTGGTTTTGCACGGCCAGTAGATTAAGATACCTGATTCGGCATTTTACTTGATTGAGGATGGCAGAACGTGAGCAGCAATACCTTGGATAATGGTGCGACGCAGGAATTCAAAAGCTGGATGTGCCTCATTTGCGGCTGGATCTACGACGAAGAGGCCGGCTTGCCGGATGAGGGCATCGCGCCCGGGACACGCTGGGACGACGTGCCGATGAACTGGACCTGCCCGGAGTGCGGCGCCCGCAAGGACGATTTCGAAATGGTCATGCTGTAAGGACGATGCCGGCGCGTGAAAACGCTTCATATTCCCTAGTATAGAAAACCCGTCCGCCATGGGGCGCACCCCTGTGCTATCGTGCTGGCAAAGGCGCTAGCGAAGCGTGCGAACGAAGAGTGCCGGCCGGGCACGACGGGGTGGATGACAAAGTGATATGACGACAACGCCGCAAGCGACAGGTTTGAAAATCATGGTGATCGACGACAGCAGCACGATCCGCCGGTCCGCCGAAATCTTTCTCAGCCAGGCCGGCTATCAGGTGGTGCTGGCCGAAGACGGCTTCGACGCGCTTGCCAAGATCAACGACCACCACCCGGCCCTGATCTTCTGCGACATCCTGATGCCCCGCCTGGACGGCTACCAGACCTGCGCGCTGATCAAGAAAAGCGCGAAGTTCAATGCCGTGCCCGTTTTGATGCTGTCCTCCCGGGACGGCCTGTTCGACCGGGCCCGCGGCGCCATGGTCGGCTCGTCGGCCTATCTCACCAAACCCTTCAGCAAAGACAGCCTGCTGGCCGCCGTGCGCGAGCACGCCGGCACAGGCCAATAAGACCAGCGAGGCAAGCATGGCCATAAAAAAGATTCTGATCGTCGACGATTCGCCTACCGAGCGTTACTACCTGACCGATATCCTCGTCAAGCAGGGCTACCAGGTGTCCACCGCCGAGAATGGCGAGGAAGCGCTGGCGCGCATCCGTACCGACAAGCCGGATTTGATCCTGATGGACGTCGTGATGCCCGGCGCGAACGGCTTCCAGGTGACGCGCTCGATCGCGCGCGACCCGGAACTGCAGGACGTGCCAGTGATTATCTGCTCCAGCAAGAACCAGGAAACCGACCGCATCTGGGGCTTGCGCCAGGGCGCCAAGGAATACCTCGTCAAACCGGTGGACGCGGCCGATTTGCTGTCCAAGATCGCGGCGCTGGGTTAAATGGCGAACGGCGGGCACGAGATCCTGACGGGCGACGACGGTAGCGCCACGCATGAAGCAAACGATGCCGGCGCACCGGACGGTGCCGAGCGGCGCAGCCGCCTGCGCCAGTACCAGGTGGGCCTGCTGGAGCGGGTGCAGGCGGCGCAAAGCGGCGCCGTCGATACGGGCCGCGCGCTCGGGGTACTGATCGGCACGCGCCGCTACCTGCTCGAGCTGACGCAGGTGGGCGAGATCGTGCCGAACCAGCCGGCAGCGGCCGTGCCGCTGACGCGCGACTGGTACCTGGGCCTGACCAATGTGCGGGGCAACCTGACGGGCGTGGCCGACCTGGCACGCTTCCTGGGCGGCCCGGCCATCGCGCCGGGGCCGGACACGCGCCTGGTGACCTTCGGCGCCGGGCTGGGATTTCCCTGCGCGCTGCTGGTCTCGCGCGTGCTGGGCCTGCGCCGGCTGAGCGACATGACGGCGGCGGCCGATGACTCTTCCACCGAAGGCTGGTGCGCGCAGACGTTTACCGACAACGAAGGCCAGGCATGGCAGCGGCTCGACCTCGGGCAGCTGGTGCACGATCCACGTTTCCTGCACGTGGGCCGATAGCCTGGGCCGGGCCTCAGGTTGAATACAAGGGGATGTGATGGGTTTTAAGTTTTTTTCGCGGGCCGCCCGGCAGCAGGGGCATGACGGACCGGGATCGGAATTCGGCGGCTTCGGCGATTCGCAGTTCGCCGGGAAGGCGGGCAGCATGGCCGCGCCGCAGGCGGCACCTGGCGCCGATGAGCCGCTGCGCCTGCGCGATGCCTTGCGCCGGCGCGGCAGTGGCGCGGGCGAAGCGCCGGCCGGCCAGGTACTCGACAGCGCCGCCGGCTTCCGGCTGCCGCTGATCGGCCACCTGCCGCCGTCGCGCCAGCTGAGCTATCTGGTGACGACGCTGGCCGTCAGCCTGGCGCTGTCGGCCGCCTTCGTGGCCTTGAACGTGCACCACAGCGCCATGGGCGCGCTCAGCACGCAGATGGCGGGCGACGCGCTGATGCACTCGCAGCGCATCGGCAAGGCCGCGCCCAACGCGGTGCAGGGCAATGCCGAAGCCTTCCGCCAGCTCGACGAGAGCCGGCGCGAACTGGCCAACGACTTGCGGCTGATGGCCCAGGGCGGTACGTACCAGGGCCGCAGCGTGGCCGCGGCCGATGGCGACCTGCAGGAAGCGGTGGCGCAGGCGCGCGCCAAGTGGAGCGCCACCGACAAGGCGGCCGAGACCATCCTGAACCAGCGCGGCGCGCTGGCCGGCGTCGACAAGACGCTGCAGCAGATGAACGCGGCCTCGCCGCAGCTCTTGGCGCTGACCGAGGAAATCGCCGCGGCCAAGCTGCAGCGCGGCGCCAGTGCCCGCGAGATGGCGGCGCTGGGCCGGCTGACCATGCTGACGCAGCGCATGAGCAGGAGCGCCGGCGAATTCCTCACGTCCGGCGGCATCAGCTCGGAGACGGCCTTCCAGCTGGGGCGCGACGTTACCGTGTTTCGCACCACCGTCGACGGCTTCCTGAACGGCAGCGCGGCCTTCGGCCTGACCGCCACGCGCGACGAAGCCTTGCGCCAGCGCCTCGAAGCGCTGCGCGCCCAGTTCGAGCCCTACCAGGCCCAGGCCGACGCCATCCTGGCCCGGCTCGACAAGTTTGCCGCCGCCAAGAGCGCCGAGCGGCTGATCTTCGCCCAGAACGAAGACCTGCGCCAGCGCCTGGCCGGCCTGCTGGAAAGCTACCGGCACGAACAGGAAGCGCTGAACTGGACCTTCTGGCTGATGATCGCCGGCGGCATGCTGACCCTGCTGACAGGCGCGGCAATCGGTCGCGTGCTGCTGCAGGACTCGAACAACCGCACCCGTGGCGCCGAGCGGCGCCGCCAGGAAGCCGAAGCGATGCGCCTGACGGCCCAGCAGCAGGAAGAGGCGGCCAAGGCCACCAATGCGCAGAACCAGGCCGCCATCCTGCGCCTGATGAACGAGCTGCAGGAAGTGGCGGACGGCGACCTGACGGTGCAGGCCACGGTGTCGGAAGACATCACCGGCGCCATTGCCGACTCGGTCAATTACACCGTCGAGGAGCTGCGCGGGCTGGTCGGGCGCGTTACCGTCACGGCCGAACACGTGACGGCCGCGTCGACCCAGGCCCAGGGCATCTCCAGCGACCTGCTGAACGCCTCGCAGGAACAGGCCCGCGAAATCCGCGACGCCAGCGCCACCGTCGTGCGCATGGCACAGGACATTACCGACGTGTCGCGCTCGGCCAGCGAATCGGCCGACGTGGCGCGCCAGTCCGTGGCCGCCGCGAGGCAGGGCGCCACGGCCGTGCAGAACGCCATCCTGGGCATGCACGAAATTCGCGAGCAGATCCAGGAAACGTCGAAGCGCATCAAGCGGCTGGGCGAATCGTCGCAGGAGATCGGCGAGATCACGGAACTGATTTCCGACATCACGGAGCAGACCAACGTGCTGGCGCTGAACGCGGCGATCCAGGCCGCATCGGCCGGCGAGGCGGGGCGCGGCTTCTCCGTCGTGGCCGAGGAAGTGCAGCGCCTGGCCGAACGCTCGGCCGAGGCGGCCAAGCAGATCGGCGCGCTGGTGCGCACCATCCAGGCGGACACGCACGACGCCGTGGCGGCGATGGAGAAATCGACGCAAGGCGTGGTGGAAGGGGCGCGCCTGTCCGACGCCGCCGGCGCCGCGCTGACCGACATCTCGCAGGTGTCGAACCGGCTGGCTGAACTGATCCAGGGCATCTCCCATTCGACCGGCATGCAGGCCACGTCGGCCACCGGCGTGGCGCACAATATCCAGCATATCCTGCAGGTGACGGAACAGACCAAGGAAGGCACGCAGCAGACGGCGCAATCGGTGCACAAGCTGTCCGTGCTGGCGCAGGAGCTGAAAAACTCGGTGTCGCGTTTCCGCATTTCATCCTGAGTACTAGCCTGAGGCAAGCATGATCCAGAACGACTTTTCGACTCCACCTGCGTTCGATACCGGCCCGCTGTCCTGGGTCATGGGCGAGATCCGCGAAGCGCTGGGCCGTTCCCGCACGGCCCTGTTCGAGGCGGGCGGACTGGAGCCGGAAGATCAGGCCACGGCGCTGCGCCATGCGAAGTCGCACCTGCACCAGGCCCACGGCGCGCTGCTGATGGTCGATGTGGACGGCGTCGTGCTGCTGACGCAACTGGCCGAGGAAGCGCTGGAGCGCTTCAAGAACGGCACCCTCAAGTGCAGCACGGATCACGTGCAGATCGTGGCCCATTTGTACCAGGCCATCGTCGAATACCTGGAAGAGCTGCTCGACGGCGAGCCGTTCCAGCCGGTGCGCCTGTTCCCGTACTACCGCGCGCTGCAGGAGCTGCTGGGCGCGCAGCGCATCCACCCGGCCGACCTGTTCTTCCCCGACCTGTCGCGCTGGCCGGACCTGCCGCTGGACGCGCCGCCGGCGCCGGCCGATTTCGGTGCGCTGCGCCAGCGCTTCGAGCGCGCGCTGCTGCCCTACCTGAAGTCCGGCGAGGCGGCGCACGCGGCGGCCTTGCGCGACGTCGTCGCCGAAGTGGCGGCGGCCCAGGGCGAACGCCGGCCGCGCGCGTTCTGGCTGGCGCTGCAGGCCTTCGCCGAACTGGTGGCGGGCGGCCAGCTCGGTGCCGGCCTGTATGCCAAGCAGTTGTTCGGATTGATCAACCTGCAGCTGCGCCGCCTGGCGCAGGGCACGCCGGAGACGCCGGAAGCGGGCCTGCGCGACGCGCTGTTCTTCATCGCCGCCGCCGACCCGGCCACCTTGCCGCCGCTGGCGCTGGACTTGCGCCGGGCCTGGGCGCTGGACGGCCTGGTGCCGCCCGATTACGACGTCAAGCGCTACGGCCAGATCGACCCGGAGGCGCTGGCGCGCGCCCGCGAAGGCCTGGCCCAGGCCCGCACCGTTTGGCAAAGGCTGGAGCAATCCGGCCCGGCGCCGGCGCTGACGGCCGAATTCGGCCAGGCCCTGGCCCTGGTGGCGGCCGCCAGCGACAAGCTGAACCTGCCGGCACTCGGCGCACTGATGCGCCAGCTGGTCGTCACGGCCAACACGGTGGTGCCGGCCGGGCGCAGCGAGGAGCTGGGCCTGGAGATGGCGACCGCGCTGCTGTTCGCCGGCCACGGCCTGGAACAGATCCGCCACCTGCCGCGCGATTTCACGGCCAATGCCGACACCATCGGCGCACGCCTGGAAGCCCTGGTGGCCGGCCAGGTGCCGCCGGAGCCGGCCCAATGGCAGAGCGGCCTGACGCAGCGGCTGCGCCAGGACGACACGGTGGTGGCGCTGTCGCTGGAAATGAAGACGGCGCTGCGCCACGTCGAGAAGGTGCTGGACGAGTATCACCTCGACCCGGCCCGGGCGGGCGAACTGCGCGCGCTGGACGGCGTGCTGCACCAGCTGGAAGGCGCGCTGGCGATCGCCGACCAGGACGACGCCGTGGCGGCGGCCCGTCACGTGCGGGGCGCCATCGCGGCGCTGGCCGGCGGCAGCGGCGATGCGGCCGCCCTGGACGCCATCGCCCAGAACGTCGGTGCGCTGGGCTTTTTCGTCGACATGCTGGCGCAGAACGCCGACGGCGCGCGCGAACGCTTTGCCTTCGATGCTGCCCAGGGCACCTTCCGCGCCGTGCCGTTCCGGAAGATCGCAGGCCCCGACACCATCCCCGTGCTGGAGGAGCAGGTCGCCGCGCCGGCGCCGCAGGCCGTGCCCGAGCCGCCGCCGGAGCCGGCACCGGCGGGCCGCGCCGACCAGGCCATCGAGGCCGAGCTGCTGGAGATTTTCATCGGCGAGGCCCAGGAAGTGCTGGCCTTCGTCGGCAGCACCCTGGCCCAGCCCCGGCTGGACGCCGGCTCGGTGGAAAACCTGGCCATGCTGCGCCGCTCTTTCCATACGCTCAAGGGCAGCGGCCGGATGGTGGGGCTGAACCAGTTCGCCGACGCCGCCGGCGCCGTCGAGAAGACGATGAACGTGTGGCTGGCCGAGGCCCGCCCCGTCAACGAATCCCTGTTCGGCCTCCTGGAATGGGTGGCCGCCGAATTGAACGGTTGGGTCGACGAGCTGGTGGCCAAGGGCATCTCGCCGCGCAATGCCGGCGCGCTGGTGGAGGCGGCCACGCGCGTGCGCGACGGCGAGCCTTTCGTGCTGCCGCGCGAGTCCCGCAGCGTCGAAGCGCCGGCGGCACCGCCGTACGTGACGGACGAACACGCGGCCGCTGTGCCGGTGGAAGGAGCCGATACCGCAGCCGAACCCGCAGCCGCCACCGAAGCGGCCGCGCCCGACGAGAACGTGACCTTCATCGGCCGTTTGGCCGTGCCGACGCCGCTGTTCGACATCTATATCGCCGAGGCCCAGCAGCTGGTGGCCCGCATCACGCGCGACTTCGCGCTCTGGCGCCAGGCGCCGGCCAGCACCGTCGATCCGGACACGCTGCAGGCCGTGCACACCTTGACGGGCACGTCGGCCACGGTGGGCTTCAAGGCCCTGCGCGACCTGTCGTATGCGCTGGAACTGGTGCTGCAGGCGCAGCAGGGTCCGGCCGCCGCCCCTGATCCGGCCCAGCACGACCTGTTCGATTTCGCCATCGAGCGCATGCGCCAGCTGCTGCATGCCTTCGTCGGCGGCGACATGCCCTCGGACCAGCCGGAACTGATCGCCGCGCTGGACAAGCTGCGCGAGGACCTGGCCCGCGCGCCGCAAACGGATACGGCGCTCGATGCGCAGCTCGACAACCTGCTCGCCGAGATGGAAGCGCAGCCGCTGCCGCCGGTGCAGGCCCTGGCGGAAGCCGACGAAGCCGACGAAGCGCCTCAGCCGTCCGAACCCATCGACGAGCTGGCGGCGCGCCTGGACGCGCTGTTCGCCGACACCTACAAGGCCCTGCTGGCCGAACCGCCGCCGGCGCCGGAGCGGGGCGCATCCTCGCCCAAGCCGCAGGTGGCGACGCAGGACGAAAGCATCGACGACCTGTTCGCCGCCGCCTTCGACGACGCCTTCGCCGAGCCGCCGCTGACCCAGGCCGCGCCCGTCACGGAGGCGTGGGATGCGGGCGTGGTGGTGGAGCCGCCCGCGCAGCCGGCCATCGAAACGCTGGTGGGCAGCGCGCCCGAGGCACCCGCCGAGCCGGAACCGCCGGCGGCGGCCGAAGTGCCGGTGCAGCCGGAAGACCTTGCGGGCAGCGACCAGGACGTCGAGATCGTCGTGCTGGCCGCCAGTTCCGATGCGCTGGCCACGCTGGTGGACGACGAACTCGATGCCGACCTGCTGCCCGTGTTCCTGGAAGAGGGCGCCGATCTGCTGCCCCAGGTGGGCGCCGCCTTGCGCGCCTGGCAGCAGGCCCCGGGCGAGACGGTGCACGCCAACACGCTGCAGCGCGTGCTGCACACCTTGAAGGGCAGCGCGCGCATGGCCGGCGCGATGCGCCTGGGCCAGCACGCCCATGAAATCGAAACGCACGTGGAAAGCATGGCCAACGCCGGCAGCGCCACGCCGCACGCGTTCGAGGAGCTGCTGGCCCATTACGATCACGCACTGCTGCTGTTCGAGCAGCTGCAGCATCCCCGCAGCGCCGCCGCGGCGCCGGCAGCCGCTTCGCCAGCCCATGCCACGCCGGCCCAGCCGCAAGGTGCGCCGGCCGACGCCGGGGACGGCGCCGCCCAGGTGCCGCTGGTACGCGTGCGCGCCGACCTTCTCGACCGCCTCGTCAACCAGGCCGGCGAAGTGGCGATTTCGCGCTCGCGCCTGGAAAACGAAGTGGGCACCTTGCGCACGGCCTTGTCCGACTTCCAGGAAAACCTGGCCCGGCTGCGCCGCCAGCTGCGCGAAGTGGAAGTGCAGGCCGAATCGCAGATCGCCTCGCGCTTGTCGGTGGCGGGCGAGCGCGAATTCGATCCGCTCGAATTCGACCGCTTCACGCGGCTGCAGGAGCTGACGCGGATGATGGCCGAAAGCGTCGACGACGTCGGCTCCTTCCACGACAGCCTGGTGCGCTCGGTCGACAGTGCCAGCGACGATCTGGTGCAGCAGGCGCGCATGACGCGCGAACTGCAGCGCGACCTGATGCGGGTGCGGATGGTCCCCTTCGGCAGCATCGCCGAGCGGCTGTACCGGGTGGCGCGCCAGAGCGCCAAGGAGCTGGACAAGCGGGTCAACCTGGACCTGCGCGGCGCCGGCGTCGAGATGGACCGGGGCGTACTGGAACGCATGGCGGCGCCGTTCGAACACCTGCTGCGCAATGCCATCGTGCACGGTATCGAGCCGCGCGCGGCACGCGCCGCCGCCGGCAAGGCCGAGACGGGCGAACTGCTGGTGCAGGTAAGCCAGCAGGGCAACGAGATCGTGCTGGCGTTTTCCGACGACGGCGCGGGACTGGACCTGGAACGCATCCGCGCCAAGGCCCGCAGCCTGGGCCTGCTGGGCGAGGACGCGACGCTGGACGACGCGGCCGTGGCCGACCTGATCTTCCAGCCCGGCTTCTCGACGGCCGACACCCTGACGGAACTGGCCGGGCGCGGCGTGGGGATGGACGTGGTGCGTTCCGAGGCACAGGCACTGGGCGGCCGCGTCGAAACCGTCAGCACGGACGGGCAGGGCACGCGCTTCACGATCCACCTGCCCCTGACCCTGGCCGTCACGCAAGTGGTGCTGCTGGCTGCGGGCGGGCGCACCCACGCGCTGCCGGCCGTGCTGGTCGAGCAGGTGCTGCAGGTGCGCGCCGGCATGCTGGAGCGGGGCACCCTGGAAGTGCACGGCCAGGCGCTGCCGGTGCACTACCTGCCGACCCTGCTGGGCGACACGGGCGCACGGCCGCTGGCCCAGCGCTCCCACCCCGTGCTGGTGCTGCGTGCCGGCGCCGAACGGCTGGTGGTGCAGGCCGACGAAATCCTCGGCAACCGCGAAGTGGTGGTCAAGAACATCGGCCCGCAACTGGCCCGCGTGCCCGGCCTGGCCGGCGCCACCGTGCTGGGTTCGGGCGAGATCGTGCTGATCCTGAACCCCATCCTGCTGATGCAGCACGTGGCCCAGCATCCGGAACTGCAGGTGGCGGCGCCCGCCGCCACTGTCGATGCAGCCGCCAGGGCGGCGTCCAGCACCATCATGGTGGTGGACGATTCTCTGACGGTGCGCAAGGTCACGCAGCGGCTGCTGGAGCGGGAAGGCTACACGGTGCTGCTGGCCAAGGACGGCGTCGACGCACTCGAGCAGCTGCACGAACGCCAGGGCGGCGCCTTGCCCGACCTGATGCTGGTCGATATCGAAATGCCGCGCATGGACGGCTTCGACCTGACCCGCAACGTGCGCGGCGACGCCCGCACCGACGACATCCCCATCATCATGATCACGTCGCGCAGCGCCGACAAGCACCGCAACTACGCGATGCAACTGGGCGTCAATGCCTACTTCGGCAAGCCGTTCCAGGAGTCGATCCTGCTGGGCGCCATTGCCGGACTGCTGCCGGCGGGCTGAGGGCGGTGCGCTCGGCGCAAAGTCCGGGACAGTCCCGGGCTTTTCCGACGCTCCACGACCAAAATTCGGGGACTGTCCCCGAATTTTCCTAATGTTGAAGAAAATGTCTAGGGCTGGTCGGCCCCGGCCTTGACGACGGCATAGCGCGCCAGGGTGCGCTGCCGCGCCACGTCGTGCTGCACGATGGGGGCAGGGTAGCCGGGTGCCTTGCCCGGTGCCAGCCACGGTGCGTGGATTTCCTTGGCCGTCAGCTTGCCCAGCTGGGGCAGGAAGTGCTTGATGAAGCTGCCGTCCGCATCGAATTTCTGCGACTGCGTGACGGGATTGAAGATGCGGAAGAACGGTTGCGCGTCGCAGCCGGACGATGCGGCCCACTGCCAGCCGCCGTTGTTCGAGGCCAGCTCGTAGTCGTTCAGCTTCAGCGCGAAATACGCTTCGCCCCGGCGCCAGTCGATGCCCAGGTCCTTGACCAGGAAGCTGGCCGTCACCATGCGCAGGCGGTTGTGCATGAAGCCCGTACCGTTCAATTGCAGCATGGCCGCGTCCACCAGCGGATAGCCAGTGCGTCCTTCGCACCAGGCGGCGAACAGCTCGTCCGCTTCCGGCCCGCTTTCCCACTCGACCTTGTCGTAGACGGGCTTGAACGACGAGCGCACCACGTAGGGGAAATGGAACAGGATCTGCTGGTAGAACTCGCGCCAGATCAGTTCCGACAGCCAGACGGCGCCGCCGTCGCCGGCCGCGCCCCGCTCGGCCAGTTCGCCCACGGTGCGTACCAGATGGCGGATCGACACGGTGCCGAAGCGCAGGTGCAGCGACAGTTGCGACGTGCCCGGCACGGCGGGAAAATCGCGCGCCGTGCCGTAGGCCGCCAGCTTGGGCAGGAAGGCCTCGAAGGCTGCGGCGCCGCCGCGCATGCCCGGGGCGACGCCGACGGCGGCCAGGTCGACGGCCTCGAAGCCGATCTCCGCCAGCGCCGGCAGGGCGCTGCGCCCCGGTGCCAGCTGGGCCGCGTACGGGTCGACATGCCAGGGCGCCAGCACGTTCGGGTCGAGGTTGCGCTGCTTGAGCCATGCGTTCTTGTAAGGCGTGAACACCGTCAGCGGCCGGCCGACCTGCGACAGCACTTCGCTTTTCTCGAAGATGACCTGGTCCTTGTAGGCATGGAAGCGCCGTCCCGCCTTCTCCAGCGCCGCCGCGACCGTCGCGTCGCGCTCGATGGCGGCGGGATCGTAGTCGGCGTTGACGTAAACCGCGCTTGCATCCAGCTCGGCCGCCAGGGAAGGGATAACGGTGCGGGCGTCGCCATGGCGGGCGATCAGGTGGCCGCCCAGCCCTTCCAGCTCGGCCGCCAGTTCCGCCAGCGAGGCGTGGATGAAGGCGACGCGGCGGTCGCCCGGCGGCAGGTCCTGCAGGATCGGCGTGTCATAGACGAAGGCGCAGTACACGGTGGCGCCATCCTGCTTTGCCTGCACCAGCGCATGGTGCAGGGCGGCATGGTCGAAGGCGCGCAGGTCGCGGCGGAACCACACCAGCGCGGAATTTCTCTTGGGCATTTAATTTGTTCCAGGTCAAACGACAGGGGGAATTATTGCCTACAATCAGCCTTGCATGGCGCAGTGCAGGTCCCCCGAAGTCAGATTCAGTGGCCGATCCGGCAATTCATAGTAAACTGTCGGTATGTCGTACGAAATTTCCATACGGGAAGCTCCGTGCGGTGTATTCCGAACACGATACAGCCCCCAGCAGAGAGAGCAGCGTATGAAGAAAAGCAAAGTGAGCAAACCTCTACCTGTGCCTGGCCTGTTACAGGGAAACAGTGACCCTTTGCAGCAATCCGATGCGATGACGACGCCTGCCTTGAACCTGGCCAATCATTTCCTGATCGCTATGCCGTCGATGCAGGACCCCGTCTTCGGCGGTACCGTCGTGTATGTGTGCGAGCATAACGAAAACGGCGTGCTGGGCGTGGTCATCAACAAGCCCACGGACATGACGATGGAAACCCTGTTCGAGCGCATCGACCTGGAAGTGACGGCCGGGCGCGAAACGATGGAAAAGAAGCCCATCATGTTCGGCGGCCCCGTGCAGGACGACCGCGGCTTCGTGCTGCACACGCCTGGCGCGCGCTATTCCTCGTCGCTGACCGTCACCGGCGAGGTGGCGTTCACGACGTCGATCGACGTGCTCGAGGCCGTCGCCCGCGGCGCGGGACCGGAGCGCATGCTGGTCTCGATCGGCTACGCGGGCTGGAGCCCTGGCCAGCTGGAGGACGAAATCAGCCGCAACGGCTGGCTGACCGTGGGCGCCGATCCCGGCATCCTGTTCGAGACTCCGATCGAGGAGCGCTACGTCGCAGCCATGAAACTGCTGGGCATCGACCCGCTGATGCTTACCTCCGAAGCGGGCCATGCCTGACGTTCATGCCTGATCCAGTGACTGCACCAGAAACAGTATTCGGCTTCGACTTCGGCATCAAACGTATCGGCGTGGCGATGGGGAACACGATGATCGGCCACGCCAGTCCGCTGGCCGTCATCAAGGGCGAGGACAACCAGACCCGCTTCGCCGCCATCAAGGCATTGATCGACCAGTGGCACCCGGCAAAGATCGTGGTCGGGCTGCCGCTGCATCCGGACGGTGCCGAACACGAGATGACGGCGCGCTGCCGTCGCTTCGCCAACCAGCTGCACGGCCGCTTCGCCCTTCCCGTCGAGCTGGTCGACGAGCGCTATTCCTCCGCCGTGATTTCGGCCAAGCGGGGCGAAGTCATCGACGACCGCGCCGCCGCCATCATCCTGCAACAGTATTTTGATCAGCATCCACCACACTGACATGTCCCAATCCAATCCGAATACCCTCGATGCCGAGGCGCTGTATGCCGCCCTGCTGGAACAGGTCCGTGCCGGCATCGCCGGCGCCCACGAGCCGGCCATCGTCGGCATCCATTCCGGCGGCGCCTGGATCGCCGAGCGCCTGGCGCGCGACCTGGACCTGACGCAGCGCCTGGGCGTGCTCGACGTCTCGTTCTACCGCGACGACTATGCCAAGAAGGGCCTGCCGGCCGAAGTAAAGCCCACCAATATCGGCTTCGACGTCAGCGGCGCCACCATCGTGCTGGTCGACGACGTGCTGTACACGGGCCGCACCACGCGCGCCGCCATCAACGAGCTGTTCGACTATGGCCGCCCGGCGCGCATCATGCTGGCTGCCCTGGTCGACCGCGGCGAACGGCAACTGCCGGTGGCGGCCGATTTCGTCGCCGCCCACACCCGCATGGGCGAAGGCGAGGCGCTGCGCCTGCAGCAGGCCGAAACGGGACAATTCAAACTGACCATCGAACGCGATCATGCTTAATCCGCAACTGAACAAACACGGCGAGCTGCAGCACCTGCTCACCACCGAGGGCCTGCCCCGGGCCATCGTCAACCAGATCCTCGACACGGCGTCGTCCTTTGTCGGCGTGTCCGACCGCGAGGTCAAGAAGGTGCCGCTGATGCGCGGCAAAAGCGTGTTCAACCTGTTCTTCGAGAACTCCACGCGCACCCGCACCACGTTCGAGATCGCGTCGAAGCGCCTGTCGGCCGACGTCATCAACCTGAACATCCAGGCCTCGTCGGCCAGCAAGGGCGAATCCCTGCTCGACACCATCGACAACCTGTCGGCCATGCATGCCGACATGTTCGTCGTGCGCCACGCCTCGTCGGGCGCGCCCTACCTGATCGCCAAGCACCTGCACGACACGCGCCAGAACCACGTCCACGTCGTCAACGCGGGCGACGGCCGCCACGCCCACCCGACCCAGGGCCTGCTGGACATGTACACGATCCGCCACTACAAGCATGACTTCACCAAGCTGCGCGTGGCCATCGTCGGCGACATCCTGCACAGCCGCGTGGCCCGTTCCGACATCCACGCGCTGACCACCTTGGGCGTGCCGGAAATCCGTGCCATCGGCCCGCACACCCTGCTGCCGGGCGGCCTGGAACAGCTGGGCGTGCGCACCTTCACGAACATGGACGAGGGCCTGAAGGACGTCGACGTCATCATCATGCTGCGCCTGCAGAGCGAGCGCATGAGCGGCGCGCTGCTGCCTTCGGCGCAGGAGTATTTCAAGAGCTACGGCCTGACCCAGGAGCGCCTGGCACTGGCCGCGCCGGACGCCATCGTCATGCACCCGGGCCCGATGAACCGGGGCGTGGAGATCGAATCGGCCGTGGCCGACGGCCCGCAGGCGGTGATCCTGTCACAGGTCACGTTCGGGATCGCGGTGCGCATGGCGGTGATGAGCATCCTGGCCGGCAATCAGGGATAAAGCGCAAGGATAAAAAAAGTGACAAATATTCATATCAAGAACGGCCGCGTGATCGATCCGGCCAACGGCGTGGATGCCGTACAGGACCTGTTCATCGCCGACGGCAAGGTCGCCGCGCTGGGCCGCGCGCCCGAGGGCTTCACGGCCGCGCGCACCTTTGATGCCACCGGCCTGGTGGTGGCGCCTGGCCTGGTCGACCTGTCGGCGCGCCTGCGCGAGCCGGGCTACGAATACAAGGCCACGCTGGAATCGGAAATGCAGGCCGCCATGCAGGGCGGCGTGACCAGCCTGGTCTGCCCGCCGGACACCGATCCCGTGCTGGACGAACCGGGCCTGGTGGAGATGCTGAAGCATCGCGCCCGTGGCCTGAACCAGGCCCACGTGCATCCTCTGGGCGCGCTGACGATGGGCCTGAAGGGCGCCGCGCTGACGGAAATGGCCGAGCTGACGGAAGCGGGCTGCATCGGCTTCTCGCACGCCGAAGTGCCGGTCGAGGACACCACCGTGCTGCTGCGCGCGCTGCAGTATGCGAACACCTTCGGCTATACGGTGTGGCTGCGCCCGCAGGACGCCCATATCGGCAAGGGCGGCGTGGCCCACAGCGGCCCGCTCGCTTCGCGCCTGGGCCTGTCCGGCGTGCCAGTGATGGCCGAGACCATCGCGCTGCACACCGTCTTCGAACTGGTGCGCGCCACCGGCGCGCGCGTGCACCTGTGCCGCATCTCGTCGGCCGCCGGCCTGGAACTGGTGCGCGCGGCCAAGGCCGAAGGCCTGGCCGTTACGTGCGACGTCGGGGCCCATCACGTGCACCTGACGGACGCGGACATCAATTTCTTCGATCCGAACGCGCGCCTGACGCCGCCGCTGCGCAGCCAGCGCGACCGCGAAGCGATCCGCGCCGCGCTGCTGGACGGCACCATCGACGCGATCTGCTCGGACCACACGCCCGTCGACGACGACGAGAAGCTGCTGCCCTTCGGCGAAGCCTCGCCCGGCGCCACCGGCCTGGAACTGCTGCTGTCGCTGACGCTGAAATGGGCCGAGGACATCGGCGGCCACCACGGCCCGGGCGACGCGCTGTTCAAGGCACTGGCGCGCGTGACGTCGGCACCGGCCCGCGTGGCAGGACTGGACGCCGGCCAGCTGGCCGTGGGCGGCCCGGCCGACGTGGTGCTGTTCGACCCGGCCGCGCGCTGGCTGGTGGAAGCGCCGGCCCTGGCCAGCCAGGGCAAGCACACGCCTTTCCTCGGCTACGAGATGGTGGGCCAGGTTCGTGCCACCATCGTCGCCGGGCACGTGGCGTGGGAACGGAAGGCCGAAGCGGCCGCCCGTTGAGAAGCGAGTCCGCCATGCTCCTCGTCCTGCGCGTGATCCGCCTGGTGCTGCACCTGCTGCTGGGCATGGCCGTCTGCGCCTTGCTGTTCCCGTGGATCGACCGCGACGCGCGGGAAATCCACGTGCGGCGCTGGTCGCGCAGCCTGCTGGCCATCTGCAACGTGCAGGTGCAGATCACGGCCGGCAGCGCGGCACCCAAGGCGCGCGCGCTGGTGGTGGCCAACCACGTGTCGTGGCTGGATATCTTCGTGCTCAATGCGCTGTATCCCTGCCGCTTCGTGGCCAAGGCCGAAATCCGTTCCTGGCCCCTGGCCGGCTGGCTGGTCGAGCAGGCCGGCACCGTCTTCATCGCGCGCGGCAACCGGCGCGACCTGCGCCGCGCCTTCGAGGGCCTGGTGCAGGCGCTCAAGGCCGGCGAGCGCGTGGCCTTCTTCCCGGAAGGGACGACGGCGCCGCAAGGCACACTGCTGCCTTTCCACGCCAACCTGTTCGAGGCCGCCGTGGACGCCAAGTGCCGCGTGCAGCCGTATGCGATCAGCTACGTGGACGACCAGAAGAAACCCCATCCGGGCGTGGAATTCATCGGCGACACCACCTTCGTGCAAAGCGTGCTGACCATCCTGGGCGGGCGACCGATCCGCGCCCGCGTGACGATCCTGCGCTCGATCAAGGGCGAAGGCGCGCACCGCCGCAAGCTGGCCGAAGCCACCGAGGCCTCGATCCGCAAGGCACTCGGCATCGCCGACGAGGTGGTGGAAGAAGGGGATCTCGACGGGGAAGCGCACGACGAAGAGGACGACGCCCCGGAAGCCCAGGCGGCCCGCCGCGCCTGACGCCAATGATTGCTCAGAAAATGGGGACAGACCCCATTTTTCAGGCAACTTTACCGGCGGCCTTGCGAAACTCCGGACATTGAACCTGCAGCACCGAGCGGTCCTCCAGGCACACGGCGGACAGCTTGCCGCCCCAGACGCAGCCGCTATCGAGCGCGATCAGCCCCGGCTCGATGCGCAAGCCCAGCGCCGACCAGTGCCCGAACACGACGGTGACGTCCTCGGTACGCCGGCCCGGTACGGCGAACCACGGCATCAGGCCCGTGGCCGGGTCGACCGTCGCGCTCTCCTTCAATTTGAAATCCATCACGCCATCGGCCGTGCAGAAGCGCATGCGCGTCAACGCGTTGACAATGCAGCGCAGGCGCGCGCCGCCGCGCAGGTCGTCGTCCCAGCGGTCCGGCAGGTTGCCGTACATCTCGGCGAGGAAGCCGGTCCAGCCTTCGCCGCGCAGCGCCGTCTCCACTTCGCCGGCCAGCGCCATTGCCTGCTGCGCCGTCCATTGGGGCAGCACGCCGCCGTGCACCAGCAGGTGCCCATTGTGAAGCAGGGCCATGGGCCGGTGGCGCAGCCACTCCAGCAAGGCCTTACGGTCGGGGGCGGCCAGGATGGGGTCGAGCGTATCGGAGCCGGAGCCGGGGCGAATATCGTTGGCAACGGCCAACAGGTGCAGGTCGTGGTTGCCCAGCACCGCATCGATGCCGCCGCCGCTGCCCTGGGACAGTGCCTGCACATAGCGCAAGGTGGCCAGCGAATCCGGACCACGGTTGATCAGGTCGCCGCAAAACAGAATCGTCGGGGGCGCCTGTCCCAATTCGCTTTCGCGTGCGAGAATAGCTTCCACAAGCGTTACGGTTTCGCCATGGCAACCTTGCAGGTCACCAATGACATAAGTTCGAGTGGACGTCGTCCGCATGGCATTCCAGGTAGCACGATTGCATTTGCACGGCAGCAGGCGCGGTAGAGACAATCGAGGTTATTACTAAATCAACATGTTAGAGTGGGATACTAAATGATTTTCGTGACTGGTGGGGCCGGTTTTATCGGCTCGAATTTCGTGCTGGACTGGCTGGCGGGGTCAAACGAGCCTGTCCTTAACTTCGACAAGTTGACCTACGCAGGCAACGTCAACAATCTCGCCACGCTGAAGAACGATGCGCGTCACATCTTCGTGCGCGGCGATATCTGCGATGGCGAGCAGGTGCTGGCGCTGCTGCAGGAGCACAAGCCCCGCGCCATCGTGCACTTCGCGGCGGAAAGCCACGTGGACCGCTCGATCCACGGCCCGGCCGAATTCATCAACACCAATATCAACGGCACCTTCGCCCTGCTGGAAGCGGCGCGGGCCTACTGGAGCGCGCTGGACGACGAGGCCAAGGCGGCCTTCCGCTTCCTGCACGTCTCCACCGACGAGGTGTACGGCACACTGGGGCCGAACGATCCGCCGTTTTCCGAGACCACCGCGTTCGCGCCGAACAGCCCGTACTCTGCCTCGAAGGCGGCCTCCGACCACCTGGTGCGCTCGTATCACCACACCTACGGCTTCCCGACGGTGACGACCAACTGCTCGAACAACTACGGGCCCTACCATTTCCCGGAAAAGCTGATCCCGCTGATCATCGCCAATGCGCAGGCAGGCAAGCCGCTACCCATCTACGGCGATGGCCAGCAGGTGCGCGACTGGCTGTATGTCAGCGACCACTGCACGGCGATCCGACGCGTGCTGGCCGATGGCCGGCTGGGCGAGACGTACAACGTCGGCGGCTGGAACGAGATGGCCAACCTGGACGTGGTGCACACCTTGTGCGACATCCTCGACAGCCTCAAGCCCAAGCCTGACGGCACCAGCTACCGCGCGCAGATCACCTACGTGAAGGACCGCCCCGGCCACGACCGCCGCTACGCCATCGATGCGCGCAAGCTGGAACGCGAACTGGGATGGAAGCCGGCCGAGACCTTCGAGACGGGCATCCGCAAGACCGTGCAGTGGTACCTGGACCACCCGGACTGGGTGGCCGACGTGCAGTCCGGCGCCTACGCCAAGTGGGTGGAAACCAATTACTTCAACCGAGAGGCCGGCCAATGAGCGAAACCCTCGATCCGATCCAGCACCGCAAGGGCATCATCCTGGCCGGCGGCTCGGGCACGCGCCTCTACCCCGTCACCACCAGCGTCTCCAAGCAGCTGCTGCCGATCTACGACAAGCCGATGATCTACCATCCGCTGACGACGCTGATGCTGGCCGGGATGCGCGAGATCCTGATCATCTCGACACCGCAGGACACGCCGCGTTTTCGCGAGCTGCTGGGCGACGGCAGCCAGTGGGGACTGCAGCTGTCGTATGCCGTGCAGCCTTCGCCGGACGGCCTGGCGCAGGCCTTCATCATCGGGCGCGACTTCGTCGGCGATGCGCCGTCGGCGCTGATCCTGGGCGACAATATCTACTACGGCAACGACCTCGATGGGCTGCTGCGCAGCGCCGCGTCCGAGCCGACCGGCGCCACCGTGTTCGCCTACCACGTGCACGATCCGGAGCGCTATGGCGTGGTCGAATTCGATGCGCGGCGCCAGGCCGTCAGCATCGAGGAGAAGCCGGCCGTGCCGAAGTCGAACTACGCCGTCACGGGCCTGTACTTCTACGACAAGCAGGTGTGCGACATTGCCGCGTCCATCAAGCCTTCCGCGCGGGGCGAGCTGGAAATCACGGACGTCAACCGGGCCTACCTGGACAAGGGCGAGCTGCGCGTGGAGCTGATGGGCCGTGGCATGGCCTGGCTCGACACGGGGACCCACGAATCGCTGCTGGACGCCTCGCAGTTCATCGCCACGATCGAGAAGCGGCAGGGCCTGAAGGTGGCCTGCCCGGAGGAGATCGCATACCGCAAGGGCTATATCGACGCCGAGCAGCTGCGCCGCCTGGCCGAGCCCCTGAAGAAGAACAACTACGGCAAATACCTGATGCAGATCCTGCAGGACAAGGTGGTCTCCCGATGAAAATTCTCCCTACGCCCATCGAAGGCTTGCTTGTTATCGAACCGACCGTGTTCGGTGATGATCGCGGGTATTTCTACGAAAGCTACAACGCGGCCCGCTTCGCTGACTTGACGGGCTTGCGGCCCGATTTCGTGCAGGACAACCATTCCCGTTCGGCGCGTAACGTGCTGCGCGGGATGCACTACCAGATCCGCCAGTCGCAGGGCAAACTGGTACGGGTCGTCAACGGCAGCGTATTCGATGTCGCCGTCGACCTGCGCCGGAGCTCGGCCACGTTCGGCAAATGGTTCGGCGTCGAGCTGTCGGCCGAGAACAAGCGCCAGTTCTGGATACCGCCCGGTTTCGCGCACGGCTTCGCCGTCACCAGCGAATTCGCCGAGTTCGTGTACAAGGCCACCGATTACTACGCGCCCGAGCACGAACGCGCCCTGTTGTGGAACGATCCGACCGTCGGCATCGAGTGGCCGCTGGACGGCATGCCGCTGCTGTCGGCCAAGGACCAGAAGGCGCTGCCGCTGGCGGCCGTGGAAACCTTCGCATGAAGATCCTGCTGACGGGGTGCAGCGGGCAGGTCGGCTACGAACTGGAACGCAGCCTGCAGGGCCTGGGTGAAGTGGTGGCGGTGGACCGGGCGCGCATGGATTTGTCCGACCTGGACCAGGTGCGCGACGTGATCCGCGCCGTGCGGCCGGGCCTGATCGTCAATCCGGCCGCCTACACGGCCGTCGACAAGGCCGAAAGCGAAACGGCGCTGGCGTATCGGATCAATGCCGAGGCGCCCGGCCTGATGGCCGAGGAAGCGGTGCGCCTCGGCGCGGCGCTGGTGCACTACTCGACCGATTATGTCTTCCCCGGCGACGACCCGGCCGCGCGCGTGGAAACCGATGGCACGGGACCGCTCAACGTGTACGGCGCCAGCAAGCTGGCCGGCGAGCAGGCCATCGCCGCCAGCGGCGCGGCCCACCTGATTTTCCGCACCAGCTGGGTGTACGGCATGCGCGGCAAGAACTTCCTGCTGACGATGCTGCGCCTGGCGCGCGAGCGCGACGAACTGCGCGTGGTGGCGGACCAGCATGGCGCGCCGACGTGGAGCCGTACCATCGCCGACAGCACGGCGCAGGTGCTGGCCCACGCACGCGCCGCCGGCTTCGATCCGGCATGGTGGCGAGAGAACGGCGGCATCTACCACTTGAGCAGCCAGGGCCAGACCACCTGGTTCGAATTCACCCAGGCCATCGTCGCGCAGGCCGGCATCGACTGCCGTCTCGTGCCCATTACGACGGCGGAGTATCCGACGCCGGCGCGGCGGCCCCAGTATTCGGTGCTGTCCAGCGAGCGCTTGCTGCAGCGCTTCGCCCAGCTGCCGCACTGGCGCGACGCGCTGCGCCTGTGCATGCAGTAGGGCGCCGCAGGGCCGCCGGCCGTGCTGGCCCGGCGGTTTTTCCAGTTGCCCCGCATTAATCCGGTACAATCGCTGGTTGGCATTCGAGCATGCCACTGCTGCAATGCGTCAAAAGCGCCAGCTTCTCACCACGATTAATCCATAAATGTTTTCCTTCCTCGTAAGCTTTGTCGCGTCCGCGTTGCTGACTCTTCTGGTCATCAAAGAAGGGCGCCTGCACGGGCCGGCGCTCGACACCGATTTCCACGGCGTGCAGAAAGTCCATGCCCATTCCGTTGCCCGCATTGGCGGCCTGTCCATTTTCCTGGCGGTCGGCCTGTCGGCCTGTATTTCGGTCTGGCGCGTGCCGGCAATGACGACCTGGATGCTGTCGCTGATGGCCTGTTCGGCCTGCGCTTTTATCGGCGGCATCGTCGAGGATTACACGGGCCGTGTCAGCGCCGCGCGGCGCCTGATTCTGACGATGATCGCGGCCCTGCTGGGTTATTACCTGCTCGATGCCCGTATCGACCGGATCGACTGGGTGGCCGATGCCTGGCCGCTGCCGTATATCTGGTTGACCTTGCCACTGACCATCCTGTCGGTCGCCGGGATTGCCAATGCGATTAATATCATCGATGGATTCAACGGCCTGGCCAGCGTCGTTACCATTTGCATGTTGCTGTCGCTGGGTTATGTGGCCTTGCAGGTCAACGATATGTTCGTGCTGGTGGCCGCCCTGATGGTGGCAGGTGCCACCGCCGGATTCCTGATCTGGAACTATCCGGTCGGCCTGATTTTCCTCGGCGATGGCGGCGCTTATTTTATCGGTTTCATGCTGGGGGAACTGGCATTGCTCCTGGTCATGCGCAATCCGCAGGTATCCACGTGGTATGCCGCCTTGCTGTTGATCTACCCCGCATTCGAAACCCTGTTTTCCGTGTATCGCCGCATGTTCATCCGCGGCAAATCTCCCGCAATGCCCGACGGTATTCACTTGCACAGCCTGATCTTCCGTCGCGTCGTGCAGTGGGCCGTGGGGCGCAAGGATGCGCGCGCGCTGATGCGCCGTAATTCGCTGACCTCGCCTTATCTGTGGATGTTCTCGCTGATGGCGGTAATTCCCGCGACGGTATTCTGGCGCTACACCTGGGTACTGATGCTGTTTTGCTGCCTGTTCATAATCAGTTATGTCTGGTTATACGTTCGCATCGTGCGGTTTAAAGCGCCGCGCTGGATGATTCGCCACAAAAGAAACTAGTAAAAATTCGCGGTTGGTGTATATTTCCGTCAGAATCACTTTTCCAGTACAATTTATATAAAGGAAAGCACGATGGATCTGTCGAATTTATCGGCCAAGGAATTGCGCCAGCTGCAGGATCAGATTGTCCGCGAACTGAAAAAGCGCGAAGGCCAGGATCTGCAGAAAGCCCGCGACGAGATTTTCGCGATTGCCCAGCGCGTTGGCCTGCCAGTGAAAGACCTGATCGCCACCGGCGGTCGCGGTAAAGGCAGTACCGTCGCTGCACGTTATCGCAATCCAGGTGATACCACCCAGCAATGGACCGGCCGTGGCCGCCAGCCAAAATGGGTCAAGGAATATCTGGATTCCGGCAAGTCGATCGAAGACCTGCGTATTTAATCGTTTTCTCCGCCGCCGGGATTTGCCTCGATCTCCCGGCCGGCGCTGGCGCCCGCCTCCGTACGTGCTGCCGCGCGGCATGCCCCCACCGGCCACGGTCGAGCGGGGGTTGCCTGATGCCGGTATCGCACTTACTATACCGATGTTTCCAATCTTGAAAGCCGGCCGTCCGCGCCTGGCATCGCCCACACCCCTATGGTCTCCCTGTCCAAAACTATCTTCAAAGCTTACGATATCCGCGGCATCATCGATAAAACCCTGGATGCTGGCGTCGCCCGCAAGATCGGTCATGCCTTCGGCCTGGCAGCGGTCGCCCGCGGTGAAAAGAGCGTCGTCATCGGCCGCGACGGCCGCCTGTCCGGCCCCGAGCTGTCGGCCAGCCTGGCCGAGGGCCTGCAATCGGCCGGCGTCGACGTGATCGACCTGGGCATGGTGGCCACGCCGATGGTCTACTTCGGCACCAATGTGCTGGAAACCCGCTCCGGCATCATGGTGACGGGCAGTCACAATCCGCCCGACTACAACGGTTTCAAGATGGTGCTGGCCGGCGAAGCGATCCACGGCGAGGCCATCACGGGTCTGTACCAGAGCATCCTGGACAACGAAGGCAAGGTCGCGGCGCAGCCGGGTGCGTACCGCACCCACGATATCCGCGCCGCCTACCTGGAACGCATCATCGGCGACGTCAAGGTGTCGCGCCCGATCAAGATCGCCGTGGACTGCGGTAACGGCGTGGCCGGCGCCTTCGCCGGCGACCTGTACCGCGGCATGGGCTGCGAAGTCATCGAGCTGTTCTGCGATGTCGACGGCACCTTCCCGAACCACCACCCCGATCCGGCCCACCCGGAAAACCTGCAGGACCTGATCCGCTGCCTGCAGGAGACGGATGCCGAGATCGGCCTGGCTTTCGACGGCGACGGCGACCGCCTCGGCATCGTCACCAAGGACGGCCAGATCATCTACCCGGACCGCCAGATGATGCTGTTCGCGGCCGACGTCCTGTCGCGCAATCCGGGCGAGCAGATCCTGTACGACGTGAAGTGCACGCGCCACCTGGCGCCGTACATCACGAAGCACGGCGGCCAGCCGCTGATGTACAAGACCGGCCATTCGCTGGTGAAGGCCAAGCTGAAGGAAACCGGCGCCCCGCTGGGCGGCGAGATGAGCGGCCATATCTTCTTCAAGGACCGCTGGTACGGCTTCGACGACGGCCTGTACGCCGGCGCGCGCATGCTGGAGATCCTGACGAAGGAGCAGGACCCGTCGGCCCTGCTGAACGCCTTGCCGCAATCGGACAGCACGCCTGAACTGCACCTGCACCTGAACGAAGGCGAGAACTTCGCGCTGATGGACAAGCTGCGCAGCGATGCCACCTTCCCGGGCAACAAGCAGATCATCACCATCGACGGCCTGCGGGTGGAATACGAAGACGGCTTCGGCCTGGCCCGTTCGTCCAATACCACGCCCGTCATCGTGATGCGTTTCGAGGCCGAGACGCCGGATGCGCTGGCACGCATCCAGGGCCAGTTCCGCGATGTCATCCTGGCCGCCAAGCCGGACGCCGAGCTGCCGTTCTGAGGCCGACGACCGAAGAAGTCAGATGAATATCCTGCTGGTGCGCGTCTCCTCGCTGGGAGACGTGCTGCATAACCTGCCCATCGTGGCGGACATCCGCCGCCACTTCCCCGATGCGAAGATCGACTGGGTGGTGGAGGAGGGCTACGTCAGCCTGGTGCGGCTGAACCCGCAGGTGCGCAACATCATTCCGTTCGCATTGCGGCGCTGGCGCAAGAAGCTGGGCGATGCCGGCGTTCGTGTCGAGGTCAAGCAGTTCTTCCGCACGCTGCGCGCGCAACAATACGATTATGTGTTCGACACCCAGGGCCTGCTGAAGACGGGCGTCATCATGGGCGCGGCCCGGGTGGCACGGGGCGGGCAGAAGGTGGGCCTGGCAAACGGCAGCGAAGGCTCCGGCTATGAAGGCATCTCGCGCCTGTTCCACTCGAAGAGCATTCCCCTCGATCCGCGCACCCACGCGGTGGCGCGCGGCCGCCTGGTCGTGGCCGCGGCGCTGGGCTACCAGGTCGACACGCCGGCCGACTTCGGCCTGCCCGACGTGTCGCCGCAAGATCCGAAGCCGGGCTGGATGCCTGCCGAACCGTATGCCGTGTACTTCCACGGCACCGCGCGCGACGCCAAGAAATGGGCTCCGGCCAACTGGATCGCCCTGGGCCAGGCGCTCTCGCCGATGCCGATCCTGCTGCCCTGGGGTTCGCCGAAGGAAAAGGCCGAAGCCGAAGTGCTGGCGGCGAGCCTGCCGAATGCCCGCGTGCTGCCGCAGCTGTCGATGGCGGACGCGGTGCTGCTGGCGCGCCATGCCGCGCTGGCCGTCGGCGTCGACACGGGCCTGACCCATATCGCCGCCGCCTTCAGCCGGCCGGTGGTGGAAATCTACTGCGATTCGCCGCGCTGGAAAACCGAGGGCAACTGGTCGCCCCGCATCGTCAACCTGGGCGACAAGGGCGCGGCGCCATCCGCGCCGGAGGTCATCGCCGCGGCCAAGAGCCTGCTGGGATGATGCGCTTCCTGTACACGCTGGTATGGTGGCTGGCCCTGCCGCTGGTGCTGCTGCGCCTGTGGCTGCGCGGCCGCCAGGAACCGGGCTATCGCCGCCACTGGAACGAGCGGCTGGGCCTTTACGGCCGCCGGGCCGCCAACGACGAGCCGCCCACCGTGTGGGTGCATGCCGTTTCCGTTGGCGAGACCCGCGCCGCCGAGCCCCTGGTCGACGCGCTGCTCAAGCAATACCCGAAAAGCCGCATCGTGCTGACCCACATGACGCCGACCGGCCGCGCCACCGGCAAGAGCCTGTTCGGCAAGCACGGCGCGCGGGTGGTGCAGTCCTACCTGCCTTACGACATGCCGGCGCTGGTGCGCCGCTTCATCCGACACTTCGAGCCGCGCGTGTGCATCCTGATGGAGACGGAAGTGTGGCCGAACCTGATCGCCGAGTGCGGCCGGCAGAAGGTTCCGGTGGTGCTGGCCAATGCGCGCCTGTCGGAACGGTCGCTGCGCAAGGCCCGAAAACTCGGTGCGGTGATGCGCGAAGCCGCCGCCGGCATTTCGCTGGTCGCCGCGCAGACCGAGGACGACGCCCGGCGCGTGCGCCAGCTGGGCGTGACCAACGTCGCGGTGACGGGCTCGATCAAGTTCGACGTGGTGGTGCCGCCGGCCATGATGGCCACCGGCAGCCGGCTGCGCAAGCAGTTCGGCAGCGCCCGGCCCGTGCTGCTGTGCGCCAGCACGCGCGAAGGCGAGGAAGAACTGATCCTCGATGCCTTCCTTTCCGCCATCGACCTGCCGGCTGGTACCCTTCTGGTGCTGGTGCCGCGCCACCCGCAGCGTTTCGACGCGGTGGAGGCCATGGTGCGTGAGCGGTCACTGCCGGTGCAGCGCCGCTCCACGCTCGAAACGGGCACCATTATCGAGCCGCGCACCCGTGTCGTACTGGGCGATTCGATGGGCGAGATGTTCGCCTACTACGCCGCCTGCGACGTCGCCTTCATCGGCGGTAGCCTGCTGCCGCTGGGCGGCCAGAACCTGATCGAGGCAGCGGCCCTGGGCAAGCCTGTGCTGATCGGCGAGCACACCTTCAATTTCGCCCAGGTGACGGACGACGCCCTGGCTGCCGGCGGCGCCGCCCGCGTCACCAACGCGGCCGACCTGATCGCGCAGGCTTCGCGCCTGCTGGCCGATCCGGCGCAGCGCACCGCGATGGGACAAAACGCCCTGGCGTTCGCCAACCAGCATCGCGGCGCGACCGAGCGCACCATGGCGCTGCTGCCTGCCGTCGGCGAATAACGCGAATCCCGGCCCTGCGGCCAAACACTCACGCCGATGAGTGGCGCCGCAGGGCTGCCGGTCGACACCCGATGCTAGTATTCCCGCATTCCCACGCGCGCGTCGCCCCATGCACCTTCGCTGCTGCTTCCTGCTGCTGTACACGCTTCTCAGCATGACCTGCGCGGGCGCGGCGGACTTCCCGCTGGCCCGCGCAGCCATCCTGGCCGAGGACAACGTGACGATGGCGCTTGCCGCGGACCTGCTGCGGCGCGACCTGGAAGCCGTCACCGGCGCGCCCGCACGGCGTGCGGCGACGCTGGAGGACTGCGGCGCCGTCTGCATCGTCATTGGCCGCCACGATGCGCCGCTGCTGCACACGATCGCGAGAACGGAAGGGCTGGACTTCGCCGCACTGGCTGGCGGGTGGGAACGGTATATCCGCGTCGGCATCGACTCGCGCCGGCGTCCCGGCACGCGCCTCCTGGTCATCGCCGGCGCCGACATGCGCGGCGCCATCTACGGCGCCGTCGACCTGTCGCGTGAGCTGGGCGTGTCGGCGTGGGAGTGGTGGGCCGACGTCAAGCCGGCGCCGCAGGCCACGCCGGCGGTGCGCGGCGAGCACTTGCTGTCCGAGGCGCCCTCCGTGCGCTACCGGGGCATCTTCCTGAACGACGAGGACTGGGGCCTGCAACCCTGGGCCTCCGGGTTCGATCCGGCCGGCGACCTCGGCCCCACCGCCTATGCGCGCATCTTCGAGCTGCTGTGGCGCCTGAAAGCCAACCTGGTATGGCCGGCCATGCACGATTCGACCCGGCCTTTCTACGGCATCGCCGGCAACGCCGAGACGGCGCGCGACCACGCCATCATCGTCGGCACCTCGCATGCCGAGCCGATGCTGCGCAATAACGTGCGCGAATGGCGCATGGAGGATGGCCCCTTCAACTTCTTCACCAACCGCGCCGCACTGGCACGCTACTGGCAACAGCGCGTGGATGCCATGCGCGGTTTCGAGAACATCTACACGGTGGGGATTCGCGGTGTGCACGACTCGGCCATGGAAGGCGCCGCCACGCCGGAGCAGGCGCGGGCCGGCGTGGCCGCCGCCATCGGCCTGCAGCGTGCCCTGCTCTCGGGCGCGCAGGGCCGCCCCGCCGCGCAGGTGCCGCAGGCACTGACTGTCTACAAGGAAGTGCTGGACATCTATAACAGCGGCCTGCGCGTCCCCGACGACATCACGCTGGTCTGGCCGGACGATAACTACGGCTACCTGCACCAGCTCAGCACCCCGGCCGAGGCGCGCCGCAGCGGCGGGGCGGGGCTGTACTATCACCTGTCGTACTGGGGCCGGCCGCACGACTACCTGTGGCTGGCCACGACGCATCCCGGCCTGGTCCGCGACCAGCTGCAGCGCGCGTTCGCCACGCACACGGACCGCCTGTGGGTCGCCAACGTCGGCGACATCAAGCCGGGCGAATACCTGACCCAGTATTTCCTGGACGCCGCGTTCGACCGGCGCGTGCTGGAGCGGCCCGCCGCGCAGCACCTGCGCACCTGGATGGCGACCCAGTTCGGTACAGCGCACGCCAGCGCCATTGCCGACGTCATCATGGATTTCTACCAGCTGGCCTGGGAGCGTCGTCCCGAGTTCATGGGCTTCAGCCAGACCGAACCCACCACGCCGACGCGGCAAAGCGACTACCTGCAGTCGGGCGGCGAAGAAGCCGAGCTGCGGCTGGAGCGATACGGCACCCTGGTCCTGCGCGCGCAGGCCATCGCCGCCGCGCTGCCCGAGGAACGCCGCGACGCCTACTTCCAGCTGGTGCTGTATCCGGTCCGCGCAGCGGCCAGCCTGAACGCCCGCATCCTGAAACTGGACCTGGCCGCCCAGTATGCCCGCATGGGCCGGCCCGCCGCGCAACGTCATGCCGCCGAGGCCCGCGCCGCGCAGGCGGCCATCGACGCCGATACGGCGCGGTACAACGCGCTGGGCGGCGGCAAATGGCGCGGCATGATGGACGCGGCGCCGCGCCGGTTGCCCGTGTTCGCCCCGCCGGCCTGGCCTGCATACGAGCTGCCCGCACGCGGCGGCTGCGCCCTCGCATATCCGGCACCGTTGTCGCAGCAGGGCGGCATGCTGTCGTTTACGCAGGGCCGTCCGGCGACGAAGACACTGACCGTTTTCGCCCACGATGCCGCGCGCTGGGCCGCCGGCCCTGTTCCCGCCGGCCTGCGGCTGTCGCCGGCCCGGGGACAGCTCGACGCCGCGCACGGCCAGGAGCAGCGCATCGCCGTCACCTACGACGGCAAGGGCGACATCGGGCCGCTGGCGCTGGAATGCGGCGGCAAGATGCTGCCGGCGAAGGTGCAGCTGGCACCGGGCGCCGAGGTGGCGACGGAGCAGGACCGGATCATCACCTTGCCCGCCACCGCGGGGCGGGCCGATGCCGGCTGGAGCATGGTGGACGTGGGCAGCTTCGGCACTGCCATGCGCTCCGCGTTCAAGCTTCCAGCGCGTCCGCCGTCCCTGCGTTACAGCTTCCACAACCATACGGCGGGGCCGGCGCGCATCCGCATCGTCGCGCTGCCCGTCCACCCGCTGACATCACGGCACCAGCTGCGTATCGGGGTGGCGCTGGACCGCCGGGAACCGGCGACGTTCGACTTTGCCACGCAGGGCCGCAGCGACGAGTGGAAACGCAATGTGCTGTCGAATACGGCGGTGCGGGAATGGACTGTGCCTGCGCTGAACCCAGGCCGGCACGAAATGGTCATCCGCGCCCTCGACCCGGGCTTCATCCTGGACCGCATCGAGATCCTGTTCGACGGCGCCCCGACCTACTACGGCAAGGCGCCCGACGGCTGAAACCGGGTTTCGCGGCGCGTTCAGGTCCACAGCACCGGCAGCTCCTGCGAGCGCCGCCGCAGCAGCTGCTTGGCTTCCTCGTAGCGCGGGTAGACCCGTTCGACGTGGGCCCAGAAGCGGGGACTATGGTTCATTTCGAGGATGTGCGCCAGTTCGTGGGCGACGACGTAGTCGATCAGCGGGAGCGAATATTGCAACAGCTTCCAGTTCAGGCGGATCACCCGGCCCACCGTGCAGGATCCCCAGCGCGTGCCGGCCGAGGACAGCGAGAACGACGCGTACTGCACGCCCACGCGGGGCGCGTACAGGTCCAGGCGCTGCTCGAACAGGCCCTCGGCCTGCTGCATATACCAGTTCTTCACCCGTTCGCGCACCAGGAGTTCGGTGGCGCCGGGCACGAGGCCCATGCTCAGCTCCTGCGCGGCCGGATTGAATTCGGTGCGGTTGCGGGCGGCTTCGTACAGCCGCAGGGTGATCTCGCCGCCCAGGTAGGGTAGCTTCGCGCCGTCGATCCATTCGACGGGCGGCTTTTCCAGGCGGGCGGCGCGGCGCTGGCGCCGTTCGTCCAGCTTCGTCATGATCCAGTTGCGCTTGGCGCGGATCGCGTTCTCGATGTCGATGATGGTGCATCGCTTGGGCGCCGTCACGCGCAAGCCGTCGTCGTCGATCATGAAGCCGATCGAGTTGCGGGGCGAACGGCGCAGCATGTATTCCAGGATGAATTCGCCCACCAGCAGCTGGCGCTTGTCCAGCCCCGGTACGGGCGGTGTGACGACGGGATCGGGCCGTCGCAGCGGCACGGGAGGACGCAGCAGGTTGACGGTAGCCGGTGCCGGGACGGGGAACGAGGAAGGGAACGACGGTGCGGAAGGCGGCGCCTGGGTGGCGCTGGTGGAACTGGCGGAAGAATCGAATGGCGCGGCGGACATGGCCGACGATGGCGCCGCACTGGCGGCGCCGGACAGGTCCGGCTGGCGGCATGCTTCGCCGCTCCTCGATTCGTCTCCCTGCGCCGCCGACCTGTCCGTTGCGAGGCTGTCTAGCCAGCGTTGTAGGCGTGGGGCGAAATGACGCGCATTTCTGATTCTATCCACTGTTCCACCTGCTCCATCATGCTGTCGGGCGTGTGCCCCTCCGGCGAGATCGGCTTGCCGACGGAAACCGTGACCTTGCCCGGATATTTGATAAACGAATTCTTTGGCCAGCACTCGCCGGAGTTCAGCGCGATCGGCACGACCGGCGCATTGGTCTCGATGGCCAGGCGCGTGCCACCGCTTTTATACTTGCCGGCCTGGCCGACAGGAATGCGGGTGCCTTCCGGGAACATGATAATCCATTGGCCGTCTTTCAGGCGACGTTTGCCGTGTGCGACCACCATCCGGAACGCATTCTTGCCCTGTTTGCGATCGATCGGGATCATGCGCAACAACGCGATGCCCCAGCCGAAGAAGGGAATGTACAAGATCTCCTTCTTGAACACGAACACCAGCGGGCGTGGCAGATTCGCCAACAGGAAGATGGTTTCCCATGCCGACTGGTGCTTCGACAGGATGATGGCCGGGCTGTCGGGGAAATTCTCGAAGCCCTTGAATTCGTAGCGGATGCCGCAAATGACCTTGGCGGTCCAGATGATGAACACGTTCCAGCGCGACGTGACCCAGTAACGCTTGTTGTAGGGCAGCGGTGCCGCCAGCATGCAGACAAAACACCAGATCACGGTGGCGATTGCCATCACCACCGAAAATAACAGTGAACGCAAAAACAGAACGGCTTTACGCAATGCGGCTCTCCAGACGATTTCAGTTGGCCACCGCGATGGCGGCGGGTTGTTTCAGGATGTCCTGCACGGTGGCGGCCAGGTCGGGGAAGACGCTGGTGCCCGGCGGCAGGCCGCCCGTCACGTGGGTCTTCTCGCCCTTGCCGGTCAGGACCAGATAAGGGACGCAGCCGCTGATGAAGCCGGCCTGCAGGTCGCGCAGCGAATCGCCCACCGTCGGCACGCCTTTCAGGCTGACCTTGTAGCGCTTCGAGATCTCCGCGAACATGCCGGGCTTGGGCTTGCGGCAGTCGCAGTTGTCGGCCGCCGCGTGCGGGCAGAAGAAAACGGCGTCGATGTCGGCACCCACCTGCAGCGCCAGCCGGTGCATCTTGGCGTGAATCGCGTTCAGGGTCGTGATGTCGAACAGCTGGCGCGCGATGCCCGACTGGTTCGACGCGACCACCACGCGATACCCCGCCTGGTTCAGGCGGGCGATCGCTTCGAGCGAGCCGGGAATGGGAACCCACTCCTCGGGCGACTTGATGAAGTCCGGGGAGTCGTGGTTGATCACACCATCCCGGTCGAGGATGATCAGCTTCTGATGCGTCAGCTTCGGGTGCGGCACTTGCGGCATCGTTTCCTCAGGCAGCCAGTTTCGAGATGTCGGCCACGCGGTTCATCATGCCGTGCAGGGAAGAGAGCAGGGCCAGGCGGTTGTTGCGCAGTGCCAGGTCCTCGGCCATCACCATCACGTCGTTGAAGAAGGCATCGACGTCGTCGCGCAACTGCGCCAGCGTCCTCAGGGTGCCGGTGAAGTCGCCGCCGGCGAATGCCGCGTCCACTTCCGGCTGCACGCGCGTGACGGCGGCGGCCAGGTTCTTCTCCGCCGTGTCCTGCAGCAGGGCCGGATCGACCGCGCCGGCCTGCGCCAGCGCCGCCTCGTTCTTCTTCAGGATATTGGTGATGCGCTTGTTGGCCGCGGCCAGCGAGCTCGATTCCGGCAGCGCGGCGAAGGCTTGCACCGCTTCCAGGCGCTGGACGATATCGTCCAGGCGGTCCGGATTCTGCGCAACCACCGCCTCGATTTCGTTCGGCGTGAAGCCACGCTCGCGCAGGATGCCGCGCAGGCGGTCCATGAAGAAGGCAGCCACTTCGCCCGACGGGTCCTTGAAGTTGGCGACACCTGCGAACTGCGCGGCCGCATCGGCCAGCAGTTCGGAAATGGCCAGCGGCAGGCGTTTCTCGATCAGCATGCGCAGCACGCCCAGCGCGTGCCGGCGCAGCGCGAACGGGTCCTTGTCGCCGGTCGGCTGCAGGCCGATGGCCCAGATGCCCACCAGCGTTTCGAGCTTGTCGGCCAGCGCAACAAAGGTGCCGGTAGCCGTCGACGGCAGGGCGTCGCCGGCGAAGCGGGGCTGGTAGTGTTCCGAAGCGGCCAGCGCCACGTCTTCCGGCTCGCCGTCATGACGGGCGTAGTAGGTGCCCATGATGCCCTGCAGCTCCGGGAACTCGCCCACCATGTCGGTCAGCAGGTCGGCCTTGGACAGGCGCGCGGCCCGTTCGGCCAGCGCCACGTCGCCGTTCAGGCGCCCGGCAATGGCGGCGGCCAGCGCGGTCACGCGTTCGCTGCGTTCGGCCTGGGTGCCCAGCTTGTTGTGATACACGACGTTCTTTAGCAACGGCAGGCGCGATTCGAGGGTTTTTTTCTTGTCCTGCTCGAAGAAGAACTTGGCGTCCGACAGGCGCGGGCGCACCACGCGCTCGTTGCCGCCGATGATGGCCTGCGGCGTGTCGGTGGCGATGTTCGACACGATCAGGAAGCGCGAACGCAGCTTGCCGTTGGCGTCCGTCAGGGCGAAGTATTTCTGGTTGGTCTGCATCGTCAGGATCAGGCACTCCTGCGGCACGGCCAGGAACTCTTCCTCGAAGCGGCATTCGTAGACCACGGGCCATTCGACCAGGGCCGTCACTTCTTCCAGCAGCGCTTCGGGCATCAGCACCTGGTCGGCGCCGGCCTTTTCCAGCAGCGCGCGGCGGATCTGTTCACGGCGCTCGTCGAACGAGGCGATCACCTTGGCCTGGTCCAGCAGGGTGGCGGCATAGCTGTCGGCGTGCGGCACCGTGACGGCGCGCTGGCCGGGGGCGGTCAGGAAGCGGTGGCCTTCCGTCACGTTGGCGGCGCTCAAGCCCAGCAGGGTCAATGGCAGCACCTGGTCGCCGAACAGGGCGATCAGGCTGTGGGCGGGGCGCACGAACTGCACGGTCGTACCGTCCGGACGCTGGTAGCTCATCACCTTCGGGATCGGCAGCTTGGCCACCGATTCTTCGAGTGCCGTCTGCAGGGCCGTGGCCAGCTGCGCACCGGGCGCCGTGTAGGTGTAGAAGAAGCTCTCGGCCTTGCCATCCTGGGCGCGTTCCAGGTCCGCCACCTGCAGGTCGGGGAAGCCCAGCGCGGCCAGCTTCTTCGCCAGCGGCGGGGTGGGATTGCCTTCCTTGTCCAGCGCGACCGACACGGGCAGCACTTTTTCGCGGATGGATTTGTCCGGCGAGACGTCGCGCACTTGCGTGATCGAGACAGCCAGGCGGCGCGGCGTGGCGTAGGCGGTGGCGACGCTGTCGTCCGACAGGAAGTCGCGCGCCTTCAGGCCGTTCACGATGCCGGCGGCAAAGGCGGCGCCCAGCTTCGACAGCGCCTTCGGCGGCAGTTCTTCGGTCAGCAGTTCAATCAGGAGAGTCTGGGTCATGGCGGTAGTCATTGGGCGGCGGCGCCGTTCAGCATGGGGAAGCCGAGGCGTTCGCGGGAATCGTAATAGGCTTGCGCGACCAGGCGCGACAGGGTGCGCACGCGGCCGATATAGGCGGCGCGTTCGGTCACGGAGATGGCGCCGCGCGCGTCCAGCATATTGAAGCTGTGCGAGGCCTTCATGATCTGCTCGTAGGCCGGCAGGGTCAGTTGCAGCTCGACGAGGCGCTTCGCTTCCGATTCGTGGTTGGCGAATTGGGCGAACAGCAGCTCCGTGTTGGCGTGCTCGAAGTTGTAGGTCGACTGCTCCACTTCGTTCTGGTGGAAGACGTCGCCGTACTTCAGCGTCTTCTTCACGCCCGCCTCTTCCCACTCGGTCCACACCAGGTCATACACGTTTTCCACGCCCTGCAGATACATGGCCAGGCGTTCGATGCCGTAGGTGATCTCGCCCAGCACGGGCTTGCAATCGAGGCCGCCGACCTGCTGGAAGTAGGTGAACTGGGTCACTTCCATCCCGTTCAGCCACACTTCCCAGCCCAGGCCCCAGGCGCCCAGGGTGGGGCTTTCCCAGTCGTCCTCGACGAAGCGCACGTCGTTCTGCTTCAGGTCCAGGCCCAGCGCGGCCAGCGAACCCAGATACAGGTCGAGGATGTTTTCCGGCGCGGGTTTCAGCACCACCTGGTACTGGTAGTAATGCTGCAGGCGGTTCGGGTTCTCGCCGTAGCGGCCATCCTTCGGGCGGCGCGATGGTTGCACATAGGCGGCGCGCCATGGCTCGGGGCCGATCGCGCGCAGGAAGGTACCGGTGTGGAACGTGCCCGCGCCGACTTCCATGTCATATGGCTGGAGCAGGGCGCAGCCTTGCTGGTCCCAGTAGGATTGCAGCGTCAGGATAATTTGTTGAAATGTGAGCATTGTATTGGTTCGGTGACGCGCCAAGGCGCGAGCGAGTGGGTAGCTGGAATGCTGAAACGGCCCATTTTAGCGGTTTTTATAACAGACTAGTAGAGAGGGCCTGCCGCCGCAGGCCCTCTGGCGACGATCGGCCCGCGATCACGCCACCCTGGCCACCTTGCGCGACCACAGCCAGGCCGCCAGGATCGCCAGCGCCGCCAACAGCAGGATGGCGCGATTCTGCAGGTGGATATACGGCGTCTTGCCCGTCATGCCCTGCACGCGCGCGGCCAGCACGCCCGGCTGGTACCACGGCAGGCTCGCCTGGATGATGCCATGGCTGTCGATGACGACGGTGGCGCCGGAGTTGGTCGCCGCCAGCATCGGACGGCCCGTCTCCATCGTGCGCATCTGCGAGATCTGCAGGTGCTGCGGAATGGCCACCGATTCGCCGTACCAGGCCAGCTCCGACACGTTCAGCAGGATGGTGGCCTGCGAGCCGTCGTTCAACTGCGTTGCGATCTCCTCGCCGAAGTTGTTTTCGTAGCAGATATTGGGCAGCACGCGCTGGTCCTTCACGGCAAAGGCCGGCTGCAGCACATTGCCGCGGGTCTGGTCGCCCAGCGGGATCGACATCATGTCCGTGAACCAGCGAAAGCCCGGCGGAATGAATTCGCCGAAGGGCACCAGGTGGTGCTTGTCGTAGCGATAGGGCTTGGCCGGTGTCGGCGCCAGGCCCATCACGCTGTTGGCGTAGCGGGTCGGGCTGTCGGCCATCGGCATGCCCAGCACGATGGCGCTGCCGCTCTTGCGGGCGAAGCTGCCGAAGCTGTCCAGGTAACCGGGAGGCAGCTGCTGCGGGAACAGGGGCACGCCCGTTTCCGGAATGGCGATCAGGTCGGCTGCTTCGGCCGTCACGGCCTGCTGGTAGTGGCGCAGGGTCGCATGCACGTGGTTCGGGTCGAACTTCTGCGCCAGCGGGATGTTCCCCTGGATCAGGCGCACGGAAATCGTGCCGCCGGTGGGCTGCGTCCACTGCACGTACTGCAGCGCGAAGCCGCCGGTCCACACGGCGGCGATCAGGCCCAGGGCCGTCCAGCGGCTGCGGTGCATCAACAGCAGCAGGGCGCAGGCGGTGACGGCCACGAGCCAGCCGATGCCGTACACGCCCAGCACGGGCGCATAGCCGCCCAGCGGCGAGATGTTGTGGGCATAACCGGAAGCGGCCCACGGGAAGCCCGTGAACAGCCAGCCGCGCGTCCATTCGCTGACGGCCCACAGGGCGGGCAAGACCAGCAGGTTGGCGGCGGGCAGCGGCAGCGCCCATTTCTTGCGCAGCCAGCCGGCCAGGCCCATTGCGGCGGCGCAGTGGCCGCCCATGTAGACGGACAGCAGCGCGATGGCGATCCACGCCAGCGGCAGTGGCAAGCCGCCGAAGCGCGAGATGGCGATCGTCAGCCAGTGCACGCCGGCCAGGCACCAGCCGAAGCCGAAGGCCCAGCCGACCAGCGCGCCGGCCTTGACGGAATCGGCGCGCAGGACCTGGTAGAACAGGATGGCGAGGGTGAGCAGCTGGACGGGCCACCAGCCGAACGGGGCGAACGAGAAGATGCTCGCCGCGCCCGCGAGGGCGGCGATGATCATGCGGCTGCGGGTGGAACGCGGTGGCGCGGACGGCTCGCCCGGACGGGCGCGGCGCAGGCGCATCAGTCCTGCTCGTCGATGGCCGGTGGCAGCTTCTCGACCGTCAGCACGTGGATCTGGCGGGCATCGGCACGCAGCACCTCGAAGCGCAGGTTGTCGATGTCGAACACGTCGCCCTTGTGGGGCATGCGCGCCAGGTGTTTCGCCACCAGGCCGCCGATGGTGTCAGCGTCTTCGTCGGACAAATCGGTATCGAGTTCCTCGTTGAACTGGCTGATCTCGGTCAGCGCCTTGACCCGCCAGCGCGGGCCAAGCTGGCCTTCCTTGATGGAGATGATGTTGTCTTCTTCTTCATCGAAGTCGTATTCGTCCTCGATGTCGCCGACGATCTGCTCCAGCACGTCCTCGATCGTGATCAGGCCGGCCACGCCGCTGTATTCGTCGACGACGATGGCCATGTGATTGTGGTTGGCGCGGAAGTCGCGCAGCAGCACGTTCAGGCGTTTCGACTCGGGGATGAAGATGGCAGGGCGCAGCATGTCGCGCACGTCGAACGACTCTTCCGCGTAATAACGCAGCAGGTCCTTCGCCAGCACGATGCCGACCACCTTGTCACGTTCGCCCTCGATGGCGGGGAAGCGCGAGTGGGCCGTTTCCAGCACCAGCGGCATCCATTCCTCGATGGGCTTGGAGATATCGATGACATCCATCTGCGAGCGCGGCACCATGATGTCGCGCGCGGACAAGTCCGACACCTGGAACACGCCTTCGATCATCGACAGGGCGTCGGCATCGATCAGGTTGCGTTCGTGGGCTTCGTGCAGAACTTCGAGCAGCTCCGAGCGGTTCTCGGGCTCAGGGGAAATCAGGGCGGTGAGTCGCTCCAGGAGCGATCGGTGTGGTTTAGCGTCATTCCTGACGCTACTAGAGTGCTCTTGCATAGTAGGCGTGAGCCATTTGTTTCGAAGGGATATAGGATACACCAAACGGCCCGGCGGGTTCGTTTTTATCAGAATTGCATCCCGGACCGACGCCTTGTCACAATCGCCTGCTATGCTGGCGCCGGGAGGCGGACGGGAATGAAAATGCTGTTGGAGGCGGTGGAATACGGATCGGACCAGTGCGGGCTGGTGTGCGGCTACCTGTTCGGGCGGGAAACGCAACCGATGCCCATTGGCGCAGGCGACGCGGCGGCCTGGCTCCGCGGGCGCACCGCCCATCCGGACGAATTCCTCTGGCTGCACTTCAACCTGGCCAATGCCGTCAGCGAGAAATGGCTGCGCGAGCACACGGCGCTGGAGGACGAGTTCTACGATTGCCTGCACGCCGGCTCCCGTTCCACCCGCATCGAGCAGGCCGGCGAGACCCTGGTGGCCGTCGTCAACGACGTGTTGCGCGACTTTTCCTTCGAGCCCAGCGACATCTCCAGCATGGTCCTGTCGGTCGAGCGCCAGCTCGTCATCAGTGCGCGGCGCAGTCCCCTGCAATCAGTCGAACGGCTGCGCCAGGCCGTGCGCAAGGGAGAACCGATGGGCTCCTCCGTGATGCTGCTGACGCATCTGCTGCGCGACCAGGCCGACGTGTTGATCCGCATCGTGCGCGACGCCACGGGCAAGGTCGACGGCATCGAGGACAATCTGCTGTCCGGCCAGCTGAAGTTCAAGCGGGCCGACCTGGGCGCGCTGCGCCGCGTACTGGTACGGCTGCAACGGCTGCTGGCGCCGGAGCCGGCTGCGCTGTTCCGGCTGCTGCAACGGCCGCCCGGCTGGGTCGGCGAGGCGGACCGCCAGGAACTGCGCGAAGCCAGCGAGGAATTCGCCGTGGCACTGAACGACATCTCGTCGCTGCAGGAACGCATCAAGCTGCTGCAGGAAGAAATCGCCGCCCTCGTCAACGAAGCCAATAACCGCAGCCTGTACGTCTTGACGATTGTCACCGTGCTGGCCCTGCCGATCAACATCATCGCGGGCCTCCTGGGCATGAACGTGGGCGGCGTGCCGCTGGCCGGCGACAGCGGCGGCTTCTGGATCATCGCCGGCATCGTCGCCGTCTTCACGGCCGTGGCGGGCTGGGTGGTGGTGCGCAAACGGCGCGAGCTGGAGTAAGCGCCGCCACTGCTCAGGCTGCGTCAACATCGGGGTCAGGCACGGATGTCGACACAGGCTGAACACTAGCAATCGTTTGCAAGTCGTCTACGGATGTGATCGTGTCGAGTTTCGTGCCTGACCCCGATGTTGACACGAGCTCGGCGGTAGGCGGGCTGGGCGGAGCGGGGTGGGGTGAAGGGGCGGGGCGTCAGCCCTGCTTTTCGGCGGCGTAGGGGTCGGCGTAGCCGAGCGTGCCGAGGATTTCCGTTTCGATCGATTCCATCTCGTCCGCTTCCTCGTCGTCCTCGTGGTCGTAGCCTTGGGCGTGCAGCACGCCGTGGACGATCAGGTGGGCCGTATGTTCCTCCACCGTCTTGCCTTGTTCCGCCGCCTCGCGCTGCAGCACGTCCGTGCACAGGATGATGTCGGCGCGGGTCGGTTCTTCCTCGGCGATGTCCTCGCCTTCGTTGTAGGCGAAGGTCAGCACGTTGGTGGCGTAGTCCTTGCCCCGGTACTCGCGGTTCAGCTGCTGGCCTTCGGCCGCGTCGACGAAGCGGATGGTCAGTTCGGCCGGGGCGAACAGCGCCGCCTTGACCCACTTGCGCAGGACGGGGCGGGTGATGGTGTCCTGCAGGCGCGGGTCGGGGTACTGGACGGACAGGGTCAGCTTATTTTTTTCGGACATTACGGGCAGGGGTTTTCACAGGTTTCAGCAAGGGGGCGATATCGGCGGTGCTCTGGTGCGCCGTGTCGTAGGCGTCGACGATGCGGGCCACCAGCGGGTGGCGCACCACGTCTTCGCTGGAGAACTGCGAGAACGCAATGCCCCGCACGTCGCGCAGCACCTGCACGGCGTCCACCAGGCCGCTCTTCTGGTGCTTGGCCAGGTCGACCTGGGTGACGTCGCCCGTGACGACGGCCTTGCTGCCGAAGCCGATCCGGGTCAGGAACATCTTCATCTGCTCGACGGTCGTGTTCTGCGCCTCGTCCAGGATGACGAAGGCGTGGTTCAGGGTGCGCCCGCGCATGTAGGCCAGCGGCGCGATCTCGATGACCTGCTTCTCGAACATCTTCATCGTGCGGTCGAACCCCAGAAGATCGTACAGCGCGTCGTACAGGGGGCGCAGGTAAGGGTCGACCTTCTGCGCCAGGTCGCCCGGCAGGAAGCCCAGGCGTTCGCCCGCTTCCACGGCGGGGCGCGTCAGCACGATGCGCTTGACGGCGTCGCGTTCGAGCGCGTCGACGGCGCAGGCCACGGCCAGGTAGGTCTTGCCGGTGCCGGCCGGGCCGATGCCGAAGCTGATGTCGTGCTCGAGGATGTTGCGCAGGTAGCGGATCTGGTGCGGCGTGCGGCCGCGCAGGTCGTGGCGGCGCGTCTTCAGCATGGGGCTGGCGATCTCCGGATCGTGGAACGGCGGCTCTTCGTCGTCGTCGGCATCGTTCGGCGCCTGGCTGGTGCGCTGTTCGACCAGGCCCAGCTGCACTTCCTCGACGGGCACGGTCTTCTCGGCCACGGCGTAGAACTTTTCCAGGATCTGCACGGCGCGCTCGGCATTGGTGCCGCTGACGATGAATTTCTCGCCGCGCCGGAAGATCGTCACATCGAGCGCCGCCGAGATCTGGCGCAGGTTCTCGTCCAGCGGGCCACACAGGTTGGCCAGCCGGGTGTTGTCCAGCGGTTCAGGGATGAAATAGTGGGGCTGAACGGGGATTTTGGTTTTCAAAGGCTAGGTTGTTCCAGGGTAGGCGCGGCGACGTCAGGGGACGCATGGGGCGACACCAGCTCGCCGCGCAGGGAATAGGACAGGCTCTCGGTAATACGGATATCCACCATCTTGCCATGGAAGCGTTGTGGCGCGTCGCCACCGTCAAACAGCACGGTGCGGGTATTGCCGGCGCGGCCCGTCAGTTCGTTGCCGCCGTGCTTGGACGGGCCTTCCACCAGCACGCGCATCGTCTTGCCGACCATCGCCTCGCTGTGGCGGCGCGTGTTGGCGTCGATCAGGGCCTGCAGCCGTTGCAGCCGGGCCAGCTTGACCTCGTGCGGCGTGTCGTCCACCAGGTTGGCCGCCGGCGTGCCGGGGCGCTTGCTGAAGATAAAGCTGAAGCTGTTGTCGAAGTCGACATCCTGCACCAGCTTCATCATCGCCTCGAAATCCTCGTCCGTCTCGCCGGGGAAGCCGACGATGAAGTCCGAAGCGATCGTGATGTCCGGCCGCACCGCCTTCACCTTGCGAATGATGGACTTGTATTCCAGTGCCGTGTAGCCCCGCTTCATCGCGCCCAGGATGCGGTCCGAGCCGTGCTGGGCCGGCAGGTACAGGTGGTCGGCCAGCTGGGGAATGCGGGCGTAGCAGTCCACCAGGCGCTGCGTGAATTCCTTCGGGTGGCTGGTGACGAAGCGGATGCGCTCGATGCCGGGAATGGCGGCCACGTATTCGATCAGCAGGGCGAAATCGGCCAGGCCGCCGTCTTCCATCTCGCCCCGGAAAGCGTTGACGTTCTGGCCCAGCAGCATCACTTCCTTGACGCCCTGGGCGGCCAGGCCGGCCACTTCCGTCAGCACGTCGTCGAAGCGGCGCGACACTTCCTCGCCGCGCGTGTACGGCACCACGCAGTAGCTGCAATATTTGCTGCAGCCTTCCATGATCGACACGTAGGCAAAGGCGCCGTCGACGCGGGCTGGCGGCAGGTGGTCGAATTTCTCGATTTCGGGGAAGCTGATGTCGACCTGCGGCCGGCCGCTGTGGCGGCGCAGCTCGATCATCTTCGGCAGCCGGTGCAGGGTCTGCGGACCGAACACCATGTCGACGTGGGGCGCGCGCTTGACGATGGCGTCGCCCTCCTGGGAAGCGACGCAGCCGCCCACGCCGATCAGCAGGGCAGGGTTGGCCTGCTTCAACTTCTTGAACGTGCCCAGGTCGGAAAACACCTTCTCCTGCGCTTTTTCACGCACGGAACAAGTGTTCAGGAGAATCACATCGGCGTCTTCCGGCGTATCGGTGCGGACCAGGCCATCGGAGACGCCCAACAGGTCGGCCATCTTGTCCGAGTCGTACTCGTTCATCTGGCAACCGAAGGTCTTGATAAATACTTTTTTCTGCATCCACGGAGTTTACCGTAATTCACCCCGCGCCGGCCATGCGGCTGTGGTTTCCCGGCCCGCGCCAGCGGCGGCTGAGCAGCTCATCAATGGCGAATTGGCAAGAGTGTGCCGGCCATGTCATCATGGCGTAACTATTTCCTGGAAGTTCTTTCGTGCGCCACTACATGATTGCATGTGGTGAAATGACATCGTTGTAAGATTTTTCGCGGAAGATTGATTTCAATTAATCATCGCACTGCATCGCTTGGCTGGAGCGGGCTTGTTTGGGCATAGAATATTGTTGTAAGTACAATTTTCACCCGAAGGTCGCCGGCCTTTTGCGCCAGATGTTTTGGCGTAACTCGTTCTGGAACTTATTTGGTAAAACCAAGTCTTCCTTAAGTTCGGAGCTGCATCATTCACCAACTATATAGACGAGGATCAATCATGGCACACCACGCTCTCGCTTCTCAAGAAAGCTATAACCCGAACCACCTGCTGGATATCCTGCTCGGCAAAATGCAGCTGAAAAACGATGCTGCATTGTCGCGTCTGCTTGAAGTGGCTCCTCCTGTCATCAGCAAGATCCGCCACCACCGCCTGCCGGTCGGCGCCTCGCTGCTGATCCGCATGCACGAAGTCACCGGCATGAGCATTCGCGACCTGCGCGACCTGATGGGCGACCGCCGCACCAAATATCGCCTGTCCGACGCCCAGGGCCGCCCGAAGCCAGAAGACAAGGCACAGCAGACTGCCCAGCAGGCGCAAAAGCCGGAAGGCGGCACCGGCGGCAACTACGCACATTGATGCGTACCGCACCGCCCGGGCTCCCCGCCAGGGCGGCGAGGTAGCTTCACTCAGGCCAGCAAGGCCTGCGCGATTTCCTCGTACTGCAGTTCCGTCTCGCGGAACAACTGAAGGCAACTGCCTTCGTCCAGCTTCAGCGCATTCCAGGCCACGTCCGACAGCGGAGGTACCAGTTCATCCGGTGCCTGCGCCAGGTCGAGCGCGTGCGCGATTGCGTCCGCCACGTGGATGATGGTGGCAAGGAAGCCGGCGCCGGTGCGTTCCGGCGCATGATGGCCGCCGATGGCCAGGCGCATCGTGTCGGAAAAATGCCAGTGCTCCGCCAGGGCAAGTCCCGCCTCCACGTGATCGATCCCCAGTACTGCCCGTTCCGCCTCCAGCAAGGTCGTATCCGCACGCGCGCGCCATGCCAGCACTTCGCCGTATTGGCGGGGAAAGCACGTGACCAGCACGAGGCGGCCGATATCGTGCAGCAGGCCCGCCGTGAAGGCATAGTCCTGGTTGAAGCGCAGGTGGCGCGCCAGCACCTTGGCGCAGGCGGCGGTGCTGATCGAATGGCGCCAGAACGCCTTGTGGTCGAAACCCGCGCAACCGCCCGTGGCGAAGCAGCCCGTGATGGCAGCGGCCGTGATCAGGTCGCGCGTGGTCTGGAATCCGAGGTGGGTTATGGCCTGCCGCACGGTGGTCAGGCGCACCTGCAGGTTGTACATCGACGAATTGGCCAGGCGCAAGGTCTTGGCCGTCAACGCCGGGTCGTGCGACACCTTTTCCGCCAGCACGGCAATGTCGATGTCTTCCTGGTCGATGCTGTCAAGCAGCTCCATGACGACGGCCGGCAGGGACGGCAGGTCGCCCAGCGCGTCGACCACGTCGTCATAAGACAAGAGCGTCATGGCGGGCAGCCGTCGCGCACGCGGTAGGCCAGCACGAACTGGCGCAGCAGGTGGTCGGCGCGCGGCGCGTCAGCGGGCGGCGTCAGGTTACGGAACAGGTAGTCGACCCGGTCGCGTGCTTGCTGCGGTCGGGGCCCGACGGGCCCCTGGGGTCGATTGCTTGCCGTCATGGTGGTCTCCTCGTCCGGTCCGATGGTAGCACCATGCTTGCCGAAAGGGAGCTGGCAAGCTTGACAGGGGGATTCGGCGGCCTGGGGCGGGCGAATGCGGGGAAGATATTGCCAATGTGCATCTGCTGACTTACATTGAGCGGACACTTTCGCGGGGAGGACGCATGTTCGGAATCCAGGCCAGGCTGACCTGCCTGTTCGTGGTCATCGTGACCGTGGTACTGGCCATTTCCGGCACCTATGCCCAGTACAAGCTGGCGCACGAGCTGGAGGAGGCCAACCAGCGGCTGCGCGACGGCGTGCTGACCCGCCTGCAAACGAGCCTGCCGTCGGCCCTGTGGGACCTGGACAAGGCCAAGGTCGACAATATCGTCGCGGCCGAAATGCTGCCGCCGGAACTGCTGGCCATCCGCGTCTACGACACCTCGGTCGGCCTTTTCTCCGGCAAGCGCCGCAACGCCGACGGCACCATCCTCGACGCCAGCGGGCGCGATGCCGTGGCGGGAACGGCCATCGTGGCGGACCTGGCCTACCGCGAAGGCGACCAGGGCGGCCGCCCCGTCATCGTCGGGCGCGTCGTCGTCAATTTCAGCCGCGACCGGATCGAGGCCCGTCTGGCCGCCGAAATCCGCCGCCGGGTCAGCGAGGTGCTGCTGCTGGACCTGATCCTGGTGGTGGCGCTGGCCCTGTCGCTGCGCATCGTCTTCGCGCCCCTGAAGCAGCTGCGCGACCGGTTGAACGAACTTGCCACGCGCGGCAGCGAGGAAGTGGACGAGCTGCCGGAAAAACGGCGCGATGAACTGGGTGACGTGATCCGCGGCTTCAACGCCATCCTGCGGCGCGTCAAGGCTGTCATCGCCCGCACGCGCGAAGCGGAGGACGAGGCCCGTGGCGCGGCGCAGGAAACGGCGCAGGCCATGAACGAGCTGCGCCAGGCCCAGGAATCGCTGCTGCAGGCCGAGCGCCTGGCGTCGCTGGGCAGCCTGGTGGCCGGCGTGGCCCATGAAATCAACACCCCCGTCGGTATCGCGCTGACCAGCGCCTCCGTGCTGACGGAGGCCACCGAGGAGATCCACGCGGCAGTGACAGCGGGCGCCGTGAAGAAATCCGAGATCCTGCGCTATATCGACACGGCCGGCGAAAGCGCGCGCCTGATCATGAACAACGCCTACCGCGCCGCCCATCTGATCCACAGCTTCAAGCAGATCGCGGTGGACCAGGTCAGCGAGGCGCGCCGCCGCTTCGAGCTGCGCGAATACATCGGCGAAGTGGTTTCGAGCCTGCAGCCGCGCCTGAAGAAGACGCGCCTGGACGTGGCGATCGACTGCCCGCCGGACGTGGTGCTGGACAGCTATCCCGGCGCGCTGGCCCAGGTCATCACCAACCTGACCCTGAACTGTGTCGACCACGCGTTCGCGCCGGAACAGCAAGGGCAAATCGCCATCCGCGTGCGCCCGCGCGGCGAGTGGATCGAGCTGGCCGTGACGGACGACGGCGCCGGCATTCCGGCCGACCTGCTGGACAAGGTATTCGACCCCTTCGTGACGACGCGGCGCGGCCAGGGCGGCACGGGCCTGGGCCTGAACATCGTCTACAACCTGGTGGTCAAGCAGTTCGCCGGCAGCATCGCCGTGCACAGCGTGCCGGGGCAGGGTGCCAGCTTCGTGCTGCAGATGCCGCGCATCACGCCAGGGGTCGACGGCCCCGTCGAGGGCAGCGACCACGCGTGAGCAGGGAAGCACCATGCAAGCCGGGCGCCCGGGTTCACGCGGCTGTCGCATACTGCGACCAGAAAAAAAAGGAGAACATGGATGAGCACAACGCGACAGATTGCCCTGCTGCGGGGCATTAATGTCGGCCGGGCCAAGCGGGTCGCGATGGCGGACCTGCGCAAGGTGCTGGCCGACCTGGGCTTCACCGGCGTGCGCACGCTGCTCAACAGCGGCAACGTGGTGTTCGATTGCGCCGCGCGCGATGCCGCGCTGTCGGCCACCCGCATCGAGGAAGCACTGGTGCTGAAACTGGGCGTGGGCTCGCGCGTCACCGTGCTCGATGCCCACCAGCTGGACGAAGTGGTGCAGGACAATGCGCTCACCGCCCTGGCGGCCGATCCCGCGCGGCTGCTGGTGGCCATCCTCAGCAACCCGGCCGACCGCACTCGCCTGGAGCCGCTGTGCCACCAGGCCTGGGCACCGGAAGCCTTTGCGCTGGGCCGCTGGGCCGCCTATCTGTGGTGCGCCGACGGCGTGCTGGCCAGCCGTCCTGCCGCCGCGATGGGCAAGCTGCTGGGCGATGCCGTCACCACCCGTAACTGGAGTACCATCACCAAACTGCACGCGCTGGCCAGGGAGCCCGGCGCATGATCTTCGCATCTTCACATGGGAGACACCAGCATGGCGCATATCAGCGGCGAGTTCGACGTGACGATGGAACCGCACCAGGTGGCCGAAGCCAACCTGGAGACGGGCATCGTCCGCATGACACTGGATAAACGCTACCACGGGGGCCTGCAGGCCGACGGCCAGGGCGAGTTCCTCGCCTACCACGGCGCCGTGCCCACGTCGGCCGTCTACGTGGCCATCGAAAAGGTCGAAGGCACGCTGGACGGCCGCGCAGGCACCTTCGCCTTGCAGCACGCCGGCGTGATGGGCGGCGAGCACGCCGGCCTGCGCATCATCGTCGTACCCGACTCCGGCACGGGCGCGCTGGCAGGTCTAGCCGGTACGATGGCCATCCGCATCGAGCAGGGCAAGCATTACTACGACTTCGATTATTCGCTGGCCTGACCTGGCGGGGCGTGGTGCCGCATGGGGTAGACTGGGGTTTTACGTCCACCCCGAAGAGCGATGAAGTCCAAGACCCTACCACTGCTGCTGGCCGGCGTGCTGCTGGCCGGCGCCATGCTGGGCGGCTGCGCCGTCTACAAGAAGAACCCCCGCCAGAATCCCGTCGTCTCCGGCGCCACCAAGGGCAACCCGCAGGTGCTGCTGCTGGGCGAGGTGCATGACAATCCGAAGGGGCACAAGGCACGCTACGAGGAGCTGCGCCGCCGCGTGGAAGCGGGCTGGCGCCCCGCCATCGCGATGGAACAGTTCGACCGCCAGGACCAGGACCTGCTGAACGCGGCCCTGGAAGGCTGCATGGATGCGGGCTGCGTCATCCGCGTGATGGACCGCAAGGGTTGGGATTGGCAGCAGTACTACAACATCATCCAGCTGGCGCTGGACCACAAGCTGCCCATCGTCGCCGTCAACCTGTCGCGCGCGGACGCGTCGAAGGTGGTCCGCGACGGCATCGCTTCCAGCTTCGACGCGAAGACCGTGGCGGAATACCGCCTGAACGAACCGGTATCGGCCGACTGGCGCAAGGCGCAGGAAAACGAGATCCGCGCGGGCCACTGCGACATGCTGCCGGCGATGATGCTGCCCGGGATGGTGGACGCGCAGATGGCGCGCGACATCTGGATGGCAAAGCTGATCCGCGACCAGCAACCGCGCGACGTCGTCCTCATCGCCGGCAATGGCCACGTCCGCAAGGACATCGGCGTACCCCGCTGGCTCGCCAGCGTCGGCGGCAAGCTGACCGTCGAGACCATCGGCTACGTCGAAGGCGGCAACGTCAAGACGCAGTTCGACGACGCCCGCACCATTCCCGCCCAGAAGCGCCCCGACCCCTGCGCCAAGTTCAAGAAGTAGGCGCCGCCCCGAATTCGGTGTCAGACACCTAAAAAATGCGGGCAACTAGTTGCTTGAAAACCGGTGTCAGACACCAGTTACTCGGCAACTAAGCTTGGGAATTCGGTGTCAGACACCTAAATGCGAGACACCTGGATGCGAGCCGCTTCTACAGCAACTATTTGTAGATCGGTCCGTCGAAGATGAACTTGCCGCCGTGGTAGTTGCTGGCGGCGTCATCTTCGGGTGGATAGACGCCGGTCTCCGGCACGTCGGCGCGGAACTGTTCGGACGAGTCCTTCGGCTGGAAGCCCAGGTGGGCGGCCTTGCGGTTGTCCCACCATTGGCGCTTGTTGTTCGAGGCGCCGAACAGGATGGTGTGGCCCACGCGCGGCGTCAGGAGCGATACGCGCAGCGCCTCGACCAGGTCGTCGTAGGACAGCCACGTGCACATCATGCGCGGGTTGTTCACGGCCGGGAACGAGGAGCCGATGCGAAGGCACACCGTCTCGATGCCGGCGCGGTCGAAGTAGTAGCGCGACAGCTGCTCCCCGAACACCTTCGACAGGCCGTACATGCTGTCCGGGCGGGGCGGGTCGTCCGCGTCGATTACCTGCGTTTGCGGATAGAAGCCGATCGCGTGGTTCGACGACGCGAACACGATGCGCTTGACGCCGTGGCGGTGCGCCGCTTCGTAGATGTTGTACGTGCCCTGGATATTGGCGAACATGATGTTCTCGAAGGTGTTCTCCGTCGAGATGCCGCCGAAGTGCAGGATCGCGTCCACGCCCTCGACCATCTTCAACACGGCCGCCTTGTCGGCCAGGTCGGCCTGGAAAATCTCTTCGCCTTCGCCGGCCGTGCCCAGGTCGCCGATATCGGACAGGCGCAGTACCTCGGTCAAGGGTTTCAGGCGCTCGCGCAGGATCTTGCCCAGGCCTCCGGCGGCGCCCGTCAGCAGCAGGCGCTTGAATGGTTTGTTCGTCGTCGTCATGTCGTCTCTTCGTTCCTATTCTGGTGGGTCGCTCCGCCATTGGACCAGAAATCGGCCCGGGCGGTGCATCAGTCGCGTGATCGCTTCGGCGGGGCCGGCGGGACTCAGGTCACCGGAGCCGGGTTGAACAGCACCAGCGCGTTGTGCAGCTTCCAGTGCTCGGCCCACGTCTTCTGGCCGCTGGCGACGGCCAGCATCAGGTGGAACAGCTCCCAGCCCACGTCCTCGATGGAGGCGCCGCCGCTGGCGATGCGCCCGGCGTTGACATCCATCAGATCGTGCCAGCGGCGCGCCAGGTCGTCGCGCGTGGCCACCTTAATGACGGGGCACTCGGCCAGGCCGTAAGGTGTGCCGCGGCCGGTGGTGAAGATATGCACGTTCATGCCGGCGGCCAGCTGCAGGGTGCCGCAAATGAAATCGCTGGCCGGCGTGGCCGCGTAGATCAGGCCTTTTTGTTTCAGCTTCTCGCCCGGCGACAGCACGCCGGAAATCGGGCTGCTGCCCGACTTGACGATCGAGCCCATGGCCTTCTCGACGATGTTCGACAGCCCGCCCTTCTTGTTGCCCGGCGTCGTATTGGCGCTGCGGTCGACGCCGCCCCGCTTCAGGTAATTGTCGTACCAGTCCATCTCGCGGATCATGGCCTGGGCCACGTCGGCGTTGACGGCGCGCGACGTCAGCTGGTCGATCCCGTCGCGCACTTCCGTCACTTCCGAGAACATCACGGCCGCGCCGGCGCGTACCAGGAGGTCGGTGGCGAAGCCCACGGCGGGATTGGCCGTCACGCCAGAGAAGGCGTCGCTGCCGCCGCACTGCACGCCCACCACCAGGTCCGAAGCGGGGCAGGTCACGCGCTGGCGACGGTTCAGCACTTCCAGCTGCTGCTCGGCTGTCTTCATGATCGAGTCGATCATCGACATGAAGCCAACGTGGTGGTTGTCCTGCAGGCATACCACGGGCGCCTCGTCGGCCACCGAGTTGTCGGCCATGCGGATCGGGATCGAGCCCTTCGGGAACAGGCGCGTGGGCTGCAGCTTTTCGCAGCCGAGCGAGACGACCATGGCCTGGCCGCCGAAATTCGGATTCTTGCTGATGTTGTGCAGGGTGCGGATCGGCACGTCGGCGCCCGGCGCCTCGATGGCCACGCCGCAGCCGTAGCTGTGCTCCAGGCCGACGACGTCGTCCACGTTCGGATAGCGCGGCAGCAGTTCGGCCTTGATGCGCTTGACGGCGAATTCGACCACGCCCGACACGCACTGCACGGTGGTGGTGATGGCAAGGATATTGCGCGTGCCGACCGAGCCGTCCTCGTTGCGGTAGCCCTGGAAGGTATAGCCCTCCAGCGGCGGCAGCGGCGGCGGCTTGATGGTGGCGATCGGCAGGTTGTCCAGTTCGCGCGCCGGCGGCATTTCCAGCAGCTGCTCGGAGACCCAGCTGCCTTTCGGGATGGCCTTGGCGGCGCGGCCGATGATGACGTTGTAGCGGATCACGGGATCGCCCTGGGCCAGGTCGACCAGGGCCACCTTGTGCCCTTGCGGCACGCCTTCGACCAGGGTCAGCCCGTCGGCGAAGACGCTGCCGGCGGGCAGGCCGCCGTCGTTGACGACGATCGCCACATTGTCGTTGTCATGCATGTGGATACGGCGCGGAGAGCTCGCTGTCATCTTCAATCCTGGAGGGAGGCCGGAGCGGGCTTGTTGCGCTGCTGTGTGGCAGAACCGCAACATCAACACGCCGCCCGGTGAGTTGTCTGATGACTTTAGTATGACAGAGCTGAATATTTTTGGCTAGTCCACATTGCGATTTTGGTCTGACCGCTTTAGAATGGCCTGACCAGATGACAAGAGCCTGACGCTTGCGCGCCACGCCACCGAAGAGACAGCGCGATGCAGAAACGAAGTGCCCCGATGCCGGAGACGGCGACCCACGAACCGCGCCTGTACCGCATCGTGGCCGACCGCATCGGGCAGCTGATCGCGGCCGAGGGGCTGCTGCCCGGGGCGCGCCTGCCGTCCGAGCGCGACCTGGCCACCCGCCTGGCCGTCAGCCGGGCCTCGCTGCGCGAAGCACTGATCGCGCTGGAGCTGGGCGGCGTGATCGAAGTGCGCGGCGGCTCGGGGGTGTATGTCAGCGAGCTGCCGCAGGCGAATCCGAACCTGCCCGAGGCGGAAGCGGGGCCGGGGCCCTTCGAGGTGCTGTCGGCCAGGCGACTGATCGAAGGCGAGATCGCCGCGATGGCGGCGCGCACGGCCAGCGACAGCGCGATCGACGCGATCCTGAAAGCGGTGGAGGAAATGGAGGCGCATCACGCCAACAAGACCACCAACGAGCAGGCCGACCGCAACTTCCACATGGCGATCGGCCGCGCCACCGGCAACGGCGCCATGGCCGGCACCCTGGAATACCTGTGGGACCAGCGCGGACGCCTGTGGCACAAGCTGAAGGAGCATTTCCAGACCGAGGAACTGCGGCAGGAAACGCTGAAGGACCACCGCCGCATCTTCGAAGCCATCGCGGCGCACGACCCGGCCGCGGCGCGCAAGGCGATGCGCTCGCATCTGGAACGGGTCACGCGGACGTTCTCGCGCGGCTAGCAGTACTGAATAAAAAGCAGGACAGAAAAAAGCAGGACCGGCGCCCATATAAAAACCAGGGACGCCGAGGAGACAGGATGGACCCAAGTACCTCCCGGGCACAACCCGCCAAGTATGCCGGCAGCATGCGCTTACCCGCCATTGCGGCGCCGCTGCCGCGCTCCTGATCTCGAACAAATGGTTATCGACCGCGTGCGACCTCGGCCCCTTGTGTGGCACTCGTGGCAGCGGCACGGAGTACGCGAGGTGCTCCAACAGTCGATCCGCCCCGTGCGGGCGACATAACTTTATTTGGAAAACACAAGGAGACGAGAAGCATGAACAAGCGCGAAACCCTCTGTCAGCCACGGCTGGTACTGACCTCGATCGCACTGGCCGTGCTGGCCGTGGCGAATCAGGCCTCCGCCCAGGACGCCTCGATGCAGCGAGTGGAAGTGACCGGCTCGTCCATCAAACGCCTGGCCAATGAAGAAGCCCTGCCGGTGACGACCATCAAGGCCGAAGAATTCGCCCAGCGCGGCATGACCACGCTGGCCGACGTCATGATGGCGCTGCCCCAATCGGCCTCGCTGGCGCCATCGAATGCCGGCTCGGGCACCAACATCAACCTGCGCGGCCTGGGCGTGAACCGCACGCTGGTGCTGCTGAACGGCCGCCGCCTGGCCAACGAAGCCATCTCCGCCGGCTACGCCAACCTGGACGTGATTCCGATGAGCGCCCTGGCGCGCGTCGAGATCCTGCGCGACGGCGCCTCGTCGATCTACGGTTCGGACGCCATCGGCGGCGTCGTCAACTTCGTCACCAAGCGCGAATACGAAGGCGGCCAGATCACGGGGCAGTGGGTCGAGCCGGAACGCAGCGGCGGCGGCGACGAGCAGCGCGCCACGCTGACCTTCGGCAAGGGCAGCCTGGCCCGCGACGGCTGGAATGCCTACGCCACGGTCGACTACCATAAGCGCAGCCGCCTGGCCTCGAAGGACCGCCCGGACCTGGGCTCGGACGAGATCCTGGCCCAGATCGGCCGCTCGCGCACCATCGGCAGCGGCGGCTACGCCATGCCGGCCAACTTCACGACGGCCACCAACAAGGTCGCCCGCAATCCGTACGCTGCCGAATGCGAGGCACCGTACTCGATCGTCGGCGCGAAAAGCACCTGCCTGATCAATAACAACGAATACGGCACGGCGCTGCACGAGAATTCGCAGCTGAGCTTCTACGGCCGCGCCACCAAGCAGATCAGCGAAGACCACACCTTCACCGTCGAATACACCCGCGGCCAGTCCGAAATCCTGGCCGCCCGCAATCCGACCCAGTCCGTCGCCGTCGGCGGCGTCACTGCGCAGCTGCCGTCGTCGTCCAAATGGTATCCGGGTAACAGCGGTGGCGTGCCCGCCATGTCCGGCCTGAACGGCGCGCCGTTGATCGTCACGTGGTCCGTGGCCGACCTGGGCATCGCCGTGCAGAAGGACAAGCAGGTCAACCAGCGCCTGGCCTTCGTCGACGAGGGCAAGTTCGGCGCCTGGGACTACCGCACCGGCCTCGTGATCGGCATCAGCGACCGCGAAAACTACTACGACCGCGGCTTCGTGCGCGGCCAGGGCCTGCTGGACGGCCTGAAAAGCGGTGCCCTGAACCCGTTCGGCCTGCAGGACCAGGCCGGCCTGGACTACCTGAAGAATATTTCGGTGGACGGCATCAAGAACCGCGATTCGCGCACCACCTACACGGGCGCGGACATTACCGTCAGCCGTCCGCTGATGGAGCTGGCCGGCGGCTCGATGGCGATCGCCATCGGCGCCGATGCGAACCACAACACGACGCGCGACGACAAGCTGGCAATCCAGAACGAAGTGCAGTACCTGAACAGCACCGCCTCGCACGGCGAAGGCCAGCGCAACGTCTACGCGCTGTACGCCGAACTGGACGTGCCGCTGACGAAAACGCTGAACCTGAACTTCGCCGCCCGCGACGATTACTTCAGCGACTTCGGCAACACCTTCAATCCGAAGGCCAGCTTCCGCTGGGAGCCAAGCAAGACCGTCATGTTCCGCGGCTCGGCCAACACGGGCTTCCGCGCGCCGACCCTGTTCGACGCCTACGGTTACCGCCTGCCTGGCGCGACCGGCAAGACCAACTCGCGCTGGGACGATCCGGTGCTGTGCCCGGGCGGCACGCCGGGCGTGGCCGGTAGCGGCAACCCGCTGCCGGGCTATGTCGAATCCGAAGTATGCGACGTGGCACTGCCCAAGCAGGTCGGCTCGAACGCCAACCTGAAGCCGGAGAAATCGCGTGGCTTCACGCTGGGTGTCGTGCTCGAACCGATCAAGTCGATGACCTTGTCGCTGGACTACTGGAACATCCGCATGAAGGACATGCTGGCGAACCTGCCGGAGCAGGTCTACTTCCAGGACCCGGCCAAGTACGCCAACCTGTTCGTGCGTAACCCGGACGGCACGCTGGCCTTCATCAACAACACGACGATGAACCTGGGCGGACAGAAGGCGGCCGGTATCGACATCTCGGCCTCGTACCGCTTCCCGCGCAGCAGCACCTACGGCGACTTCAAGGTGGAACTGGATGGCACCTACCTGACCCAGTTCGACAACCAGCTGTTCCCGGGCGAGGAATGGGTCTCGAACATCGGCCGCTTCGGCAATGCCTCGAACGGCACCACGTCGAGCTTCCCGATCATTACCTACCGCTGGAAGCACACCCTGAAGTTCGGCTGGTCCAAGGGCGACTGGACGGCGCAGGCCACGCAGAACTACAACTCGCAGTACGAGGACCAGAACCTGGTGGCGCAGCAGTACTGGCGCGACATCAACTCGTACAAGCCGTGGAACCTGACGGTGGGCTACAAGGGCATCAAGAACCTGCAGCTGATCTTCGGCATCACCAACGTGTTCGACACGGACCCGCCGGTGACGAACCACAGCGGCTACTCGTTCAGCTACCTGTCCAGCGCGGCCAGCCCGATCGGCCGTTCGTACAACCTGCGTGCGACCTACAATTTCTGAGGCAGTGTAATGTGCTGCCGGGGTAATCGGCTGTCCGCCCCGGCGTACCCATGACATGCGGCGCCCGCCTGCAACCGCAGCGGGCGCCGTTTTCTTATCGGGAGACTTCATGACCATCAAACTGCTTGCCGCCGCCTTAGCGCTGAGCACCGCCGCCGGCGCGGCCCACGCGGCCGATGTCGCAAACACCGCCAATGCGAAGCCGGTGCGCTTCATCCTGGTGGGCGACTCCACCATGGCCACCGCCAGCGGCTACGGCGACGCCTTCTGCGCCCGCGTGATCCGGGCCGACACGTGCATCAACCTGGCCAAGGGCGGGCGCAGCTCCGGCAGCTTCCGCGCCGAAGGCCGCTGGGACGAGGTACAGGGCCTGCTCAAGGGCGGCAGTGCCTACCGCGCCACCTATGTGCTGATCCAGTTCGGCCACAACGACCAGCCGGGCAAGCCGGGCCGCTCGACCGACCTGAAGACGGAGTTCCCCGTCAATATGGCGCGCTATGTCGACGAAGTGAAGGCCGGCGGCGGCGTGCCGGTGCTGGTAACGCCCCTGACGCGGCGCAGCTTCAAGGACGGCAAGCTGGAAAACAACCTGCAGCCGTGGGCCGACGTGATCCGTGCCGTTGCGGCCAGCGCCAAGGTACCGCTGCTGGACCTGAACGCCGACAGTGTCGCCGCCGTGCAGGCGATGGGACCGGACGAAGCGGACACCCTGGCCGTGGCGCCCAAGCCGGTGGCCGTGCCCGCATCTACTCCCGCATCTGCCGCTGCCGCGCCCGCAGCCGGATCAACCGCCACCGTGGAGCCGCAGGGCGCGGCGAAAAGCGCCTTCGACTACACCCACGTGGGCGCCAAGGGCGCGGCCTACTTCGCTGGCATGGTCGAGCGCGAAATCAGGGCGGCCATCCCGGCCATCGCCACCGAGTTCCGTCCCGAGGCCGCCCAATGACGGCGCGCCGTGCCACGGCCCTTGCCCTGGCGCTCGCCCTGTCGTACACGGCCGGCGCCCTGGCGCAAGACAGCCGCCAGGTGACGGAACCGAAACTGCCGCAGGCGTGCGCCGTGCTGGCGGCCGTGGCGGGCGGCGGCAACGATGCGCCGCGCATCCAGGCCGCGCTGGAGCGCTGCCAGCCGGGTCAGGCTGTGCGCCTGGCCGCCGGCGGCGAGCAGCGCGCCTTCACGAGCGGGCCGCTGGTGCTGAAGAACGGCGTGGGCCTGCTGATCGACGAAGGCGTCACCCTGTACGCCAGCCAGGACCCGAAGCTGTTCGACCGGGGCGCCGGCAACTGCGGCGCCATCGACGGCAACGGCAAGGGATGCCGGCCCCTGATCGCCATCGACAAGGTGCGCGGTGCCGGCATCTACGGCGCCGGCACCATCGACGGCCAGGGCGGCCGCGTCCTGCAGGGCAGGAACGAATCGTGGTGGCAGCTGGCCCGCCGCGCTCAGAAGGAAAACGCGCGCCAGAACGCCCCGCGGCTGGTCGACATCACGAAGGCGCAGGACATCACGATCTACGGCGTCACCTTGCGCGACTCGCCCAATTTCCACGTCGCGCTGAACGGCGTCGACGGCTTCACGGCATGGGGCGTGAAGATCGATACGCCCGCCAGCGCCCGCAATACGGACGGTATCGACCCGATCTCGTCGCGCAACGTGACGATCGCGGCCAGCTTCATCCGCACCGGCGACGACAACGTCGCCATCAAGGCCGGCAACGGCGGGCCGACGGAAAACGTCACCGTGCGCGACAGCCATTTCTACAGCGGTCATGGCATGTCCATCGGCAGCGAGACAAACGGCGGCCTGCGCCGCGTGCTGGTGGAGAACCTGACGGTGGACGGCGCCACCTCGGGCCTGCGCATCAAGAGCGACGTCTCGCGCGGCGGCACCGTCGACGGCGTGACGTACCGGAACGTCTGCCTGCGCAACAACAAGACGCCGATCGACATCAGTACCGACTACGCCAGGGATGCCAAGGGCAAGCTGGTGCCCAGTTACGCCAACCTGCTGTTCGACGGCGTGCGCAGCACCACGCCGGGCCAGGTCGTCGTGCAGGGCTTCGACGCCGCGCGTGCGGTCGGCGCGACCTTGCGCAACGTGTCGGTACCTGGTCCGCAGCAGCTGGCCCACGCCGTCATCGAAGGCCGCTGGGACAGCGTGGCCGCGCCCGACTGCGAGGGCCGCTTCGTGCCGTTCCCCGTCACGGGCGAGGTGCGCGTCCGGCCGCAGCTGCCGACGGACGCAGGCAAGAAGCTGTCGATGCTGGAAGTGCTGAAGACCACCGGCCGCGCCGGCAGCGAGGTCACCGACCCGTGGGACCCGCTGGCCGATCCGCTGGCCAAGGGCGCGGCTTTCAAGGCCGACTATATCGTCGATGCGGGCGCGAAGGCCGACGGCGTCAAGCTGTTCGCCACCGTGCAGGCGGCCGTCAGCCGCGCCGTGACGGACAGCGCGGCCCAGCCGGAACGCAGGGAGCGGTTGTACATCCTCGTCAAGCCGGGCCGCTACAAGGAGCTGGTTTATGTGCCCGCCTCGAACCGGCCCATCACCCTGTACGGCGAAGGCAAATCCGCGCAGGACACGGTCATCACGGCGGGCCTGGATGCGGCGGTGGCACCGAGCGACTACGTGCGCCAGTTCGGCGCCCAGTTCGACGACGCCGATCCGGCCATCCGTGCCATGCACGCACTGGTGCGCGAGCGCACCGGCAATATCTCCACCAGCGGCTCGATGACGATGTGGGTGCGCAATCACGGCTTCCAGGCCCGTAACCTGACCATCGAGAACTCGTACAACAAGGCCACGGGCAACGCGCGCGAGGAATGCGGCGAGCGGGCCTGCGGCAACAACGCGCCGGATGCGCAAGCCAACAAGGTGCACCACCAGGCCGTGGCGCTGACGGTGGAAGGAGCGGACAAGGCCCAGTTCGAGAACGTGCGGCTGATCGGCTTCCAGGACACGCTGTACCTGAAGTCGGCCGAGACGCGCGTGACGGCGCGCAGCTTCTTCAACCGCTCGTATATCGAAGGCGACGTCGATTTCATCTTCGGCGACACCACGGCCTATTTTTACCAGAGCGAGATCAAGTCGCTGGGCGACCGCAGCACGTCCTACGTGGGCGCGCCCAACACCAACTGGCGCACGAAGTACGGCCTGGTGTTCGATACCTGCCGCTTCACCAGCGACGGCTCGGCCAATGCGCTGGCCGGCAAGTTCTACCTGGCGCGCCAGTGGTTCCACAACTCGCGCTGCTCGCCCTATGCGCCGGTGGACGTGGAAGGCTATGCCTGCGTGCTGGGCACCGAGAGCGTGTATCGCAAGCCGAAGGGCACGATCACGCCGACCGTGCTGGAGACGGTGGGGAAGATGTTGGTGGTCAATTCGATCATCGGCCGCCATATCGACCGTGCCCGGCCCTGGTCGGACTGGAACCGCCCCGGCACCCTGGCGTACCGGCCGGCCCAGTTTACCTCGAACGACTTCTGGACCAACCTGGGCAAGGCGGGCTTCGATCCCGTGAAGGACCTGGGCTATACGGCGCCGCCGACGCCGGCGGACATCTATCTGGCGGAATTCAATAATGCAGACGAATAAGGGAGACAGCATGCGCAGCACCATGGAGAACAGGATCGACACGCAACGCCGCACGATGATGAAGGCCGTTTCGGCAACTGGCCTGGCCCTGGCGGCCGGCGCGACCCCGGCGGCCATCGCCGACGATCCGTGGGCGCGGGCCAAGGAGATCGCGCAGCGCCTGTCCAGGCCATTGGCGTTCCGCGACCAGGACTTCGTCATCACCGAGTTCGGCGCCGCGCCGTGCCAGCTGGTCAAGGTCAAGGCCTGGGTCTCGCATGACGACCAGGCCGTCGTCGACACGCAGGCGCCGGGCTCGAAGGACTGCTATCCCGCCATCGCCGCGGCCATCGCGGCCTGCCACAAGGCCGGCGGCGGCAGGGTCGTCATCCCGGCCGGGAACTGGTATGTGGCCGGGCCCATCGTGCTGCTGTCGAATGTGCACGTGCACCTGAAGAAGGGCGCCCACGTCTACTTCAGCAACGATCCGCGCGACTACGCGAAGTACGGCGACTTCGATTGCGGCAAGAACGGCAAGCTGGTGCTGACGCGCTGGCAGAGTAACGACTGCCTGAACTTCGCGTCGATGATCTACGCCTACGGCCAGGACAATATCGCGCTGACGGGCGAGGACTGGACCAGCCGCCTGAACGGGCAGGGCGGCGTGCCTTTCGCAGGCAGCACCGACTGCTGGTGGACGTGGAAGGGCAAGAACCGCACGATCAATGCCGTCTCGCAGGTCAATACGCCCGGCGACGGGCCGGGCAAGATCAACCAGCGCATCGCCAACCCCGTCAACCCGACCTCGCTGGCCGCCGTGGCGCCGCAGCTGACGGAGCAGGAGCGCCGGCTGATCCAGGGCGAAGGCGACAAGTGGCGCGCCGACGAGCAGTATCTGCCGGCCCTGTCCGAGGCGGGCGTGCCGGTGGCGCAGCGGGTGTTCGGGCTGGGGCACTACCTGCGCCCGTCGATGGTGCACCTGATCGGCTGCACCAATGTGCTGCTGCAGGGTTACCACGTGGTGCACACGCCGTTCTGGCAGCACCACCCGGTCCACTGCCGCAATATCGTGTTCCGCAACGTGCACGCCGAGAGCCATGGCCCGAACAGTGACGGCTTCGATCCCGAGAGCTGCGACATGGTGCTGGTCGAAGGCTGCACCTTCGATGCCGGCGACGACTGCATCGCCATCAAGGCGGGCAAGAACCGCGACACCCAGTACGGCCCGTCGCAGAACATCGTCATCCAGGATTGCATCATGCACAGCGGCCACGGCGCCGTCACGCTGGGCAGTGAAATGGCCGGCGGCATCCAGAACGTGTATGCGCAGAACCTGGTGTTCGAGAACACGCACTGGGCCACCAATCCGCTGAACACGGCGATCCGGCTGAAGACGAATATGAACCGGGGCGGTTACCTGCGTAATTTCTATGTCCGTAACGTCAAGATCCCGAACGGCGTGCAGACCAGCCCCTCGTTCTATACCACCTTGCCCAACTCGCCCATCGCGTCGAAAACGGTGGCCACCGCCGCTGGCGCTGTCGTCACCTTCGACTGCGACTATACGCCCACGGCCGACAGCGTGCGCCTGCGCCCGCCCGTGGTGGACAATATCCAGATCTCGAACGTCACCGTGGGTAACGTGAAGACGAAGAAGGACGGCCCGGCCTCGTGCTACCAGGCCATCGTCATCCTGGGGCCGGTGGCCTCGGACTACAACGGACCGCAGCCGATGCCCGCGGTGCTGCCGGTGACGAACGTGACGATCAGCGACTGCGACTTCGGCACGCCGGTGAACCGCGAGCAGCCTTGGTATCTGTACAACGTCAAGGGCCTGCGGCTGACACGGGTGAAAATCGGGGGCAAGGAGATCACGACGTCCTTGTCGTCGTAAGTGCTGACTGGGGAGCAGGCGCCCGGGCGAGACCCGTGCGCTCGCTCCCTCCTGCGCCGTGATAAGGTTCCAATCCTCACGCAACTGGAGAAAGCACGATGGAACAGACCTATCAGGAAGCCGCGCCCACGCGCGCCGAGATCGACGCCCTGAGCGGCCCGGCCTTGCTGGAATTCGGCACCAACTGGTGCGGGCATTGCCGCGCCGCGCAGCCGCTGCTGGCCGAGGCCTATGCGGCAAACGCCGCCATCCGCCACTTCAAGGTCGAGGACGGGCCCGGCCGCTTGCTGGGCCGGTCCTATCGTGTCAAACTGTGGCCGACCATGATCTTCCTGCAAGACGGGAAGGAAGTGGCACGCGTGGTACGCCCCGCCGACGCCAGCGAGATCCGCGATGCGTTTGCCAAGATCGCCGCACCCGGCTGATGGCCCTTTCTCTGTCAACGTAGCCCGGAGTATGCATGCATGAAGCTCAATCCGGTGCCGTGCGCAATAAGCCCGGCACCGTGCTGTTCGCCAGTCTGATCGGCACCACCATCGAATTCTACGATTTCTATATCTACGCGACGGCCGCCGTCCTCGTCTTCCCCAAGCTGTTCTTCCCCGCCGGCGACCCTGCCGCTGCCACCTTGCAGTCGCTCGTCACCTTTGCCATTGCCTTCCTGGCGCGCCCGGTCGGCTCGGCTGTATTCGGCCATTTCGGCGACCGCATCGGCCGCAAGGCGACCCTGGTTGCCGCGCTGCTGACGATGGGCCTGTCGACGGTCTTCATCGGCATGCTGCCTACCTATGCCGCCATCGGCGTATGGGCGCCGCTGCTGCTGGCGCTGTGCCGTTTCGGCCAGGGCCTGGGCCTGGGCGGCGAATGGGGCGGCGCGGTGCTGCTGGCCACGGAGAACGCTCCGCCGGGCAAACGCGCCTGGTACGGCATGTTCCCGCAGCTTGGCGCCCCGATCGGCTTCTTCCTGTCCGGCGGCATTTTTCTGCTGCTGTCCGAAGTGCTGACCGACGCCCAGTTCTTCAGCTACGGCTGGCGCATTCCCTTCCTGGCCAGCGCGCTGCTGGTGGTGGTGGGACTGTACATCCGCCTGAAGATCCATGAAACGCCGGACTTCCAGAAGGTGCTGGACAAGGGCGAACGGGTCAAGGTGCCGGTGGTGACGGTGCTGCGCGATCACACGCGCATGCTGGTGCTGGGCACCCTGATGGCGATGGCGACCTTCGTGCTGTTCTACCTGATGACGGTGTTTACACTGAACTGGGGCGTCAGCGCGCTGGGCTTCTCGCGCCAGCATTTCCTCGTGCTGCAGCTGTTCGCCGTGCTGTTCTTCGGGCTGACCATCCCCGCCGCCGCGCTGCTGGCGGACCGCTATGGCCGGCGCATCACCTTGATCGTCATCTCGGCGGCGATCGCCATCTTCGGCCTCGTGCTGGCGCCCCTGTTCGGCTCCGGCAGCACCACCCAGGTCACCGTGTTCCTGTGCCTGGGCCTTGCGCTGATGGGCATGACTTACGGCCCGCTGGGCACCATCCTGGCCGAGCTGTTCCCGCCCGAAGTGCGTTATACGGGCGCGTCGCTGACGTTCAACCTGGCCGGCATCCTGGGTGCGTCGATGGCGCCGTACATCGCCATCAAGCTGGCCAGCGAGTACGGCCTGCAGTACGTGGGCTACTACCTGTCCACTGCGGCACTGGTCAGCCTCGTGGCCCTGGTCCTGGTGCGCGCCAAGTAAGCAGTTCCTGAAGTCCGGGGCAAGGCAGGGGTTTCAAGGAGCACTGCTCCTTGCCTGCCTTGCGGCGCGGGCATGCTTGCCCGCGTGCCTTCCCCCCCACCCAATTGGCTTTTTCGGGGGCAGGGCAGGGGTTTCAAGGAGCGCTGCTCCTTGACTGCCTTGCGGCGCGGGCGTGCTTGCCCGCGTGCCTGCCGTTCCCTTCAATTTCCTCTGCCTTTTTACAGAGCGCAGGCGGCCCCGGACAAGGGATGACGCCACGGCCTGGCGGCGTATGATGGACCGCATTCAGTCATCACCGCCACCACCATGCTCATTCTTCTCAACGGCCGTTTCCACACGGCCGACAAGTCCAAGCCCACCGCCAGCGCCGTCGCCATCGAGGACGGCAAGTTCCTCGCCGTGGGCGACGCCGAGGAGGTCATGCGCCACCGCACGCCGGATGCGCAGGTGATCGACCTGAACGGACGCACCGTCATTCCTGGCCTGAACGACTCGCACCTGCACCTGATCCGGGGCGGCCTGAATTACAATCTGGAGCTGCGCTGGGAAGGCGTGCCCTCGCTGGCCGATGCGCTGCGCATGCTGAAGGAACAGGCGCTGCGCACGCCCAGCCCGCAGTGGGTGCGCGTGATCGGCGGCTGGACCGAATTCCAGTTCGCCGAACGGCGCATGCCCACCATCGAGGACCTGAACGCGGCGGCGCCCGACACGCCCGTGTTCGTGCTGCACCTGTACGACCGCGCGCTGCTGAACCGGGCCGCGCTGCGCGCCGTCGGCTACACGAAGGACACGCCCAATCCACCCGGCGGCGAGATCGTGCGCGACGCCGGCGGCAATCCGACTGGCATGCTGATCGCGCGGCCGAACGCGCTGATCCTGTATGCCACCCTGGCCAAGGGCCCGCGCCTGCCGCTCGAGCAGCAGGTCAATTCGACCCGCCACTTCATGCGCGAGCTCAATCGCCTGGGCCTGACCAGCGCCATCGATGCCGGCGGCGGCTTCCAGAATTATCCCGAGGACTACAGCGTCGTCGAACAGCTGGCCGCCCAGGACCAGCTGACCGTCCGTATCGCCTACAACCTGTTCACGCAGAACAAGGGCCAGGAGCTGCAGGACTTCCAGCGCTGGACCGATACCGTCACGCCGGGGCAGGGCACCGACTGGTACCGCCACAACGGCGCCGGCGAGATGCTGGTGTTCTCGGCGGCGGACTTCGAGGATTTCCTGGAACCGCGCCCGGACCTGCCGCCCGAGATGGAAGGCCAGCTGGAACAGGTGGTGCGCCACCTGGTCAGCCAGCGCTGGCCGTTCCGGCTGCACGCCACCTACGACGAATCGATCGGGCGCATGCTCGACGTGTTCGAAAAAGTCAATCGCGACATCCCGTTCGACGGCCTGCACTGGATGTTCGACCACGCCGAGACCATCAGCCCGAAGAACATCGACCGCGTCCGCGCGCTGGGCGGCGGCATCGCCATCCAGCACCGCATTGCCTTCCAGGGCGAGTACTTCGTCGACCGCTACGGCGCCGACGCGGCCAAGCAGACCCCGCCTATCCGGCGCATGCTGGAAGCGGGCGTGCCGGTGGGCGCCGGCACCGATGCCACGCGGGTGGCCAGCTACAACCCCTGGACGGCACTGTACTGGCTCGTGTCCGGGCGCACGGTGGGCGGCATGCGCCTGTATGACGCGGGCGACAAGCTGCCGCGCGAGACGGCGCTGGAGCTGTGGACCGCCGGCAGCGCATGGTTCTCCAGCGAGCAGGGGAAAAAGGGGCGCATCCAGGAAGGCATGCTGGCCGACCTGGCCGTGCTGTCGGCCGACTTCTTCCGCATCGACGAGGAAGCCATCAAGGCGATCGAATCGGTGCTGACGGTCGTAGGCGGGCGCATCGTGTTCGGCCAGGCCGAGTTCTCGAAGATCGGTCCGCCGGACCTGCCCGTGCTGCCCGACTGGTCGCCCGTGGCCAAGGTGCCGGGCCACTACCGCGCCGTGCCGCCGCAGGCCGCCAAGGGCGCCGCGTTGCCGCACCAGTGCGCCGGTGCCTGTGCCGTGCACGTGCACGCGCACGACGTGGCGCGCAAGTCATCGGTTCCGGTGTCGGACTTCGGCGGCTTCTGGGGCGCTTTCGGCTGCAGCTGCTTCGCGTTCTGAGGACGGCCGATGAACTATGTGAAAATCCTGGCCGGCCTGGTGCTGTCCTTCGTCGTCGGCCTGGCGTGCCGGCGTTTCGATATTCCGGCCGCGTCGCCGCCGGTGCTGTCCGGCGCGCTGTTGGTATTCATGATGAGCAGCGGCTACTGGCTGGTGGACCGTTTCGTCGCCCGCCGCGCGGCGCGCAACCGTCGGCACTGCGGCGGGCATGCGCTCGATGGCACCGCGCCGGGGAGCGCGCCATGAGCGGCCTCGCGATCGGCGCCGTGCTAGGCCTGGCCATCGGCGCCATCTGCCGCGCCTGCGACATTCCGTCGCCTGCGCCGCCCACGCCCATCGGCGCCTTGCTGGTCGTGGCCATGACGTCCGGTTATGTCGTGGGCGGGCTGCTGGGGCAGTAGGATCAGGCCTGCGGCGCGGGCGCCTGCACCAGCTGGGCCAGCAGCTTGTCGCGGTGCTGCATGACGAAGGCGTGGAACCTGTCTTCCTTGACCGCCAGCCGCACCACGCCCGGCAGCAGCGCATAGCAGTAACGTGACAAGGTTGCGACGGCCGCGTCGTTCTGCAGTGCCGCCACCGACACGGCGCCGGGCTTGCCATGCATGGCTTTCAGGATGTCTTCACGGCGCTCGGCGATCATCCGGTTCAGGGGCGTCATCAGGTCGGGCATATTTCCTCCGTAAAACTTCCAGTGTAGGCAGGACGTGGTCGCGCTCGCTGATGCGGCGCAAGGGCGCAGCGTCCCGCCGGTGAGGACGCCATGCAACAGCCCGTCGTTCTCATTGCGTTCACGCAACTTGCCTCCCGGCTACAGCCTCTACAGTAGCCGGACGGCAAGATCGTCGAATGGGGAGAACGGACATGAACAGCAAAGTGGCGTTGGGCCTGCTGCTGCTGATGGCGGGCGGGTTGATCTACGCGGCCTCGCATCGCCAGCAGGAAACGGCGCAATCGAGCATGCCGCGGGAATTCCAGGGCGAAGGCACGCGCCTGAGTCACGCCGATGGGGCCTTGCCGTACCGGCGCGCCCATCAGCAGTTAGCCTGGCTGGGCCCGATCGAAAGGCTGGACAAGGACGAGCTGACCCGCCGCATGCACCGCGTCATGGACCAGGTGCGGCGCGACGTGGCTGCCGTGGAGGACCCGGTGGGCTTCGAGTGCAAGGAGCCGGCCGAGGTGGGTCCGGTGCCGCTGCTGGACGCCGTCGACGCCTGGCTGGACGGCTTTCCCGACAGCCGGCGCGACCGCACCTTGACGCGCAACCTGTACCGCGCCGCCGAGGAGGGCAACTGGCTGGCGCGGGTGCAGGTGTATACCCTGCTGGCCGAGCGCCCCGCGCGCGACAGCTCCACCGCCTACCGCACCATGCAGCTGATGGAATGGCTGCAGCAGCACGGCATCGGCGCGCTGCACGGCCTGGTCGGCGAGGCGCTGACGGGCCGCGCCTCCCCCGTCGGCGCGGCCCAGGCGATCACCCAGTCGGACCTGTTCGCCGCGCTGCATCACAGCTATCCGGCCCAGAACAAGGTCGGTCATGAACTGCGCCGCAGCGGCGACCCGCGCCTGGCCGCCGTCGGCCAGAAAATGATGGATTGCGCGGCCCATGCGCTACCGGCCTATGCGCGCATGTTCGGACCGCACGAAGCACCAGCGCAGCATTGATCCCGCCCACCCGGCCGCGTCTGGCGGGTTGCCCTTGCCGTCGAGCTCGCCATGAGGTTTAATAGCAAATTCCGTAGAATATTTGCTAAGCGCGGTGCGCGGGGAGTGGTCGATGCAGGGCGTGTTGGACAGTCTCACCCAGGCAACGCGCTTGCTGCAACTCCACACGCCGCTCGGTACCGACATGCTGGTGGCCGAATGCCTGCGGGGCGAAGAAGCGCTCAGCCAATGCTACAAGCTGGACGTGACTGCACTGTCGAGCGACCCGGATATCGCGCTGAAGTCGCTGCTGGGCCAGCCCGTGCTGCTGGAGCTGGCCACGTCGGCCGGTGGCATTACGACGCCGCCGCGGCCGTTCCACGGTCATGTGACGGCGGTGGCCGCCATCGGTGCCGACGGCGCCCTGGCGCGCTACGCCCTGACCATCGGGCCGTGGTTCGCCTTTCTCCAGCACGGCCGGGACAGCCGGATATTCCAGGACAAGACGGTTTTCGACATCCTCGATGCGGTGTTCGCGCGCTGGTCCGGCGCCGGCACGCTGGTGCCGGACTGGCGCTTCGATATCGCCGACCGTGACATCTATCCGGTCCGTTCGCTCACCTGCCAGTACCAGGAGTCCGACCTCGCCTTCGCGGAGCGGCTGATGGCCGACGAGGGGCTGTTCTACTACTTCGAGCACGCCGCCGATCCGGGCGGGGCGGCCCTGGGCCGTCACACGATGGTAATCGCCGACCACAATGGTGCCTTCGTTCCGGCGCCGCAGGCCGTCATCCGGTTCACCCAGCCTGGCGCCGTGATGCCGCAGGACAGTATCGACCGCTGGCGCATGGAAACGAATTGGCAGGCCGCCGGTGTCGAACTGGCCGGCTGGGATTACCGTGCCCGCCGCGTTGTCCCGGCCAGTGCGTCCGGCACCGCCGGCGGCGGCATCGTGCGCGACACGCCCGGCGCCTATCCCTATGCCGGCGGCAAGCAGGGGGAACGCCTGGCTGCCAACCAGTTGCAGGCATTGAATGTGGCGCGCGAACGGCACGTGGGTGCCGGCACGGTTCGCACCCTGGCGGCCGGCACCACCTTCACCTTGCATGGGCAAGCCCAGCTCGACAGGGCTGACGGCGACGACGCGCGCACCTTCGTCGCCGTGCGCGTGGTCCACCTGGCCCACAACAACGTGACGTCGGGCATCCGCGCCGGCATCGAACAGCGCCTGGGCGCCAGCGCGCTGGCCACGCTGGTCGAGCAGGAAATGAGCGCCGGCTTGCATGCGACCGGCCCGGGCGCGGGCGAGCGGCCGCTGTACCGCAACCGTATCGACGCGATCCGCAGCAACGTGCCGTACCGGCCCGTGACCGTGGACGGCCATGGCCGCCAGTTGCGGCCGCGGCCGACGGTGCGGGGGCAGCAGAGCGCCATTGTCGTGGGGCCGCCGGGCGCGCCCGTGCATACCGACCGTGACCATCGCATCAAGGTCCAGTTCCATTGGCAACGCGGCGAGCAGAGCCACAGCCGCCTGGGGCAGGTCGGGGCGGGCGACAGCGGCGCGCCCGGCACCGACGCGACCGGCGTGTGGCTGCGCGTTGCCACGCCGATGGCGCCGGTGGCCGGCGAGAACTGGGGCGCGGTGGCGCTGCCCCGGGTCGGCAGCGAAGTACTGGTCGATTTTATCGACGGCGATATCGACCGGCCCGTCGTCATCGGCAGCCTGTACAACGGCAGCGGGCAAATCGATGCCCAGCATAACCAGGTGGCCCAGGGTGCCGGCCCCGCGACCGGCAACGCGCCGCCGTGGTTTCCCGGCCTGGCCGGCGCGCACGCGCATGCCGCGGTGCTGTCCGGCTTCAAGTCCCATGCGCTGGCCGACAGCCAGGCAGGTAGCGGTGCCTACAGCCAGTTGCTGTTCGACGACAGCGCCGCCGAGGCGCGCGTGGCGCTGCAGCGCCATGCCGTGGCCCACGCCGGCACGGACGAACTGAACCTGGGCCACCTGCGCCACCAGGCCGACAACCAGCGGCTGCAGGGCGCCGGCTTCGGCGCGGAATTGCAGACCGCCCACGGCGCCGCCTTGCGCGCCGGTCAGGGCATGCTGCTGACGGCAGATGCCCGCCACGAGGGCGCAGGCCACCAGCTCGACTCGCGCGAGGCCAGCGCGCAGGTGGGGCGGAGCGCGCAGTTGCAGCTGGAGCTGGCACAGACGGCGCAACAACACAATGCCCTGCTGAAGGCGGGCGACAGCCAGCCTGGACCGGAGAAGCTGCCGGCCCAGTCCCAGCTGGCGGCCACCGCCGAAGGGCTGGACGGCCAGAGCAGCGGCAGCGAGGGCGACGGCGCGAATGGCGGGCTGGGCAGCGCGGCCGCGTATGACGTGCCCCAGCTTCAGTTGTCCGCGCCAGCCGGTATTGCCGCCGTGACGCCGGCGAGCGCCCTGCTTGCCGCCGGTGGCAGCAGCAGCCTGGCGGCCGGGCAGGACATCAATTTCGCGGCCCAGGGCGCCAGCTCGTCGGTGGTACGGCAGGGTATCGTGCTGTTTAGTTACGGCAAGGCGGCCAGCGCGGACAAGCCGAACCGCGAGACGGGCATCCGCCTGCATGCCGCCACCGGCAAGCTGAGCCTGCAGAGCCAGTCGGGCAGCACGGCCGTCACGGCGGACAAGGCCATTACGGTGGCCAGCACGGCGAAAAGCATCGCCGTGAGCGGCAAGGAACACGTGATGCTCACGGCGCAGGGCGCGTATCTGAAGATCGAGGGCGGCAACATCATGCTGCACGGCCCCGGCACGATATCGTTCAAGGCCTCGATGAAGGAACTGGGCGGGCCGGCCAGCAGCACCCTGGCCACGCCGCAACTGCCGCTGGGCGAACTGGCCCCGAACGAACTGGTGCTGGAGCGCTTCTATCACGACGACGAGCCCCTGGCAGGCGCGCCGTTCGAAGCCGTGTTCGGCGACGGTACCGTCATCCGCGGCACGCTCGATGGGAATGGCCGGGCCCGGCTGAAGAACGTGCCGCCCGGCAGTGCGGAAGTACGCTACGGCGCCATGCCGGGCCAGTACGCGCGCAAGGACCTGCAGCCGACCCCGGAAGCGAAGCCTCGGCCGTCGCAGGACGATATCGAGCGCCTGATCGACAAATACGCGGCCGGCACGGCGCCGCAGGAAAAGGACAATCCATGATGAACTTCGCGCCGGCACGCATGGCCGGGACAGGCCGCACCGGCGGCACCCTGTTTGACCGCCCCATGCCGGTCCGAGACGGCGGTCGATGAGCGCTGCGACACCCACCCGGGCCGGACTGTCGGCCAAGCACTTCAAGCTGTATGCGACCGAAGCCGGCGAATGGCTGTGGGGTACCGTCCAGGGTGCCTTCAACGAGCAGCAGTCGCTGTCGCAGATCATCACCGATGCCGTGATCGGCATGATCCCGGTGGTGGGCGACGTGACGGCCGCGCGCGACCTGATCGCCGTCAGCAGCGGCCTGATCAATCATCCGGAAAAGCGCGAGAACAAGCTGGAATGGGTACTGCTGGTCATCCTGATCTTCGCGCTGATCCCCGTTATCGGCGGCGTCATCAAGGGCGTCGGCCGGCTGGCGTTGAAGGTCACGGCCAACGTGGCCAAGGACACCACGCAAGTGGCCAAGGTAGCGCAAGAAATCATCGCCTTCCTGAACCGCATCGGCCATATGAACGCCGAGGCCTGGCTGAAGTCGCTCGACGTGATGAAATACCAGGCCGAGCTGGTCGCCAAGTTCCGCACCTTCTGCGATACCGTGATCCTGTGCATCCACCGCTACGGGCTGCGTTTCAAGCGCGTGCTGCCGAACGACGTCGTGCTGCGCATGGAGCAGTTGTCGCATGGCTTCCAGCAGCTCAAGGCCCTGGGCAGCCGGATGATTCCCGAGGCCCTGAAGGAGCTGCACCAGAAGCTGGCCGAGCTGCAGAAGTTCATCCACGCGGGCGGCGTGCCGCCACCGTCGAAAAGCAAGGTGATCCTTGCGCAGACGGGCAAGAAGACCGTGACGTACGCGGAGGAAGCGCGCATCCTGGAAGGAAAAACGCGCCGCCGCGTGATCCATGCGGGCAAGTACAAGCAGAATGTCGCCAGCAGCCATCCGGCCGCCCGCGCCAGCATCGACCGGATCTACCGGCATGAGGCGGGTTTTCCCGACATGCTGGCCAGGACCGACAAGGCCGGCTTTTATCCGAATATCGCCTCGGCGTCGGGACCCATCAAGAACGAGCAGTTGAGCGGCGTGACCCTGTTCCGCGCCTTCGGGCCGGGCGGCAAGACGCGCGGCCTGGACATCGGCGATTCGCGCGCGATCGGCCCATACTGGGGCATCGGACCACCGCCGGCCACGGCCAAGGAATGGCGCGAGGAATGTGCCGTGCTGGACGAATGGAACCGCAATGGCTGGCTGTCGATCATCCATGTGCCCCCGACGGTGAAGGTGAACGGCTGCACGAGTGTCGTGGCCGAACAGTTCGGCAAGGACCTGCCAGAGCAGTTCCTGAAGGGCGGCGCGCGGCAGGCCTTCATCGAGGCCTTCTTCGACAAGCAGTTCACGGATGCGACCGCGCAACTGTACAAGCAGGGCGGCGGCAAGCAGACCCTGGCGAACGGTATCGTGGTGGAAATCCGCAAGAGCGGCTGGCACGACGTGAACGGCCTGACTGGCTACGGCAAGCGCGCCATCCCGGACGCCACCATGGTGGAACGGCTCGGCATCACGGAGAAGCAGACCAAGGTGGCCGGCCGCGCCGCCACGCAAGCGGCGCAGGGCACCGCCAAGCACGAACGGCAACAATAGGCGAAGAGCAGATGAGTATTTTCGATTTCCTGAAACCCAAATGGACCGGCGTCATGATGACCGCCGAGGATCGCCGCAAGATCTTCTGGGCGATCAAGCGCAAGACCAGCTACACGGCCTGGAAGCGCGAAGCCGACGTGTTCGACCGCTTTGCCGACGTGTTCGAAAAGCAGGTGCGCGAGCAGCCTGTCGCGCCGGGCGATATGTTCGATACCAACTGGGCCCCGTTCTACAAGCGGGTGCTGAAGGCCCAGGCCCTGTATGAAGAAGCGCTGGAGCGCCTGCTGCAGGGCGACCGCAGCATCTTCCTGCAGAACAGCCGCGGCGCCATGGTCGAGGCCACCGACCTGGCCGACCACTGGTACACCGAACTGATCAACCATGGCATGCGCGGCGACCATGTTTACTTTGGCAAGTACGTGCCGCAGATGGCGGCGCTGATGCGCGAATTCTTCGATGCGGGGCAGGAGCGCGGCTACCTGGAGCCGCGCATGGAGCCGACCCCCGCGCCGGAGGCGTGGACCACCGACTGGTACGCGCAGTATGTCCGCCTTCCCCTCCCGGCCGAGCTGGACGACGTACCGGAACCGGCCAGCGAGTTGCTCATCAAGACCGGCGACACGGTGCCGCTGTTCGGCATCTACGAGCCGCAGATCAAGGACGGCTGCATGAACTACCTGCTCGCCGGCAGCAAGGCGCCGCCGATGTGGGAAACGGCGGGCGGCGTCGGCACGGGCGACGTCATCGACGTCACGTGGCGGCTGCTGTGGGAGGACACGCGCTACCAGGACGGCATCGTGCCCGCCGAGGAAAAGTTGTACTTCAAGTCGCCGGCGGCGCCGGCGGCGCCGGCCACGGTGCGGGCGGACGAACTCGTCAGCGCTCGCAGTGGCGAACCTTGCCCGCGCAGCGGCAATTGGGTTGTCATGGACCGGCTCGGCGACAGTGTGCCCCTCACGCAGGGCGAACGCATGCCGCAACACGAGGGCCGCGATGTGGCCTGGGTGTGCGTCGACCGCTGACCCGTCGCGAACCCTGCTACCGCTTGACGATCACTGCCTCCAGGTACGCCGCCGGCGCCACCAGGGCCCGGCCGCCGGAGCGGTCGTTGTTGCGGGCCAGCTCGACGAGGTCGCGCTGCAGGCCGGCCTGGCGTTCGCCGTCCAGCGCGGCGAACGCCTTCAGCACGGGCCCGTAGAAATCGCGGAAGACCTGCACCAGGTGCTCGGCCGAACGGTAGCGGAAATTGAACTCGCGCCGGCTGCAGCGCAGCGTCGCGCCGGCACCGAACAGCTCGTGCAGGTGCGCTTCCGTGCCCCACAGCAGCGGCGACGCCACCCCGGCCGGCGGCGGCACGTAGCTGCCGACAACGCGGAACATCTGGCCGATGAAGCCATCGGGCGTCCAGCTGGCTACGCCGATCCGGCCGCCGGGGCGCAGCACGCGCAGCATCTCGGCGGCGCTCCTGGCATGGTCCGGCGCGAACATCACGCCGAAGGTCGACAGCACGCAATCGAACTGGCCGTCGTCAAAAGGCAGGCCTTCCGCATCGGCCACCTGGAACGTCACGTCCAGGCCCTCGGCCTGAGCCCGGGCGCGGCCCTTGTCGAGCAGGGCCGGCACGTAGTCCGTCGACGTGACGGTGGCGAAACGGCGTGCCGCGGCCAGGGTCGCATTGCCGTTGCCGGCGGCCACGTCGAGTACCTGCTCGCCGCCGCACACGTCGGCCGCCTCGGCCAGCAGCTCACCGACGATCTGCAAGGTGGTGCCGACCACGGCAAAGTCGCCACTGGCCCAGGCGGCCTGCTGGCGCGTCTTGATGGCCTGGTAATCGGGGGCCGCGACGGGGTCGGGCTTTTCGGCTGTCATCGTCATCGTGTTCTCCTTCGAATCATGGTTGCACAGCCATTATTGGCCCGCTGCCGCGCTTGACGCTTGCTCCGGCGTCGTTCATCCTTGACCGAACGTCCGCTTTGCCGGAGGTGACGATGAGCGCCGACACGCTGTCCGCCGACACACTTTCCGCCGACACACTTTCCGCCGACACACTTTCCGATGTTCTGCGCACCGTGCGCCTGCACGGCGCGGCGTTCTATGCCGTCAGCGTCGCCGGCGACTGGGCCGTGGAGGCCCCGCCCGCCCTCGAGGTGGCCGGCAGCGTGCTGCCCGGCGCCGGCCGTGTGATGGAATACCACGTGCTGCTCGATGGCGCCGCCTGGGCAGGCTTGCCGGGCCAGCCCCTCGTGCGCCTGGCGCCGGGCGACGTCGTCGTATTCCCGCAAGGCGATCCCCACGTGCTGTGCAGCGCGCCCGGCGTGCCGCCGCTGCGGTTTTCGCCGGACTGGGTACGTGCCACGCAGGCCGTGCCGAAACCGATGGCCATCGCGATGGACGGGCCGGCGTTCGCCTGGGGCGCGGACGCCGTGCGACCCGCCAATGCCAGCGATATCGTGTGCGGCTTCCTCGGCTGCGATCACGGCCCCTTCAATCCGCTGCTGGAAGCGCTGCCGCGCATGCTGCACGTGGCCGCCGATGGCGACGGCCTGTGGCTGCGCCAGCTGATGCGACAGGCGGTGCAGGCGTGCCGCAGCGAGGCGCCCGGCGGCGGTGCGCTGGCCGAGCGCATCAGCGAAACCATGTTCATCGACGCCGTGCGGCGCCATGCCGGCCAGCTTCCCGAGCAGGCCACCGGCTGGCTGGCCGCGCTGCGGGACCGGCAGGTGGGGCGCGCGCTGGCGCTGGTGCACGCCAACCCGCGCCATCCATGGCGCATCGCCGATCTGGCCGGGGCCGCAGCCCTGTCGCGCTCGGCCTTCTGCGAGCGCTTCACGCGGCTGGTCGGCCTGGCGCCGGCTCGTTACCTGGCGCGGTGGCGCATGGAAGTGGCGGCGGCCTTGCTGCGCCAGAGCCGCGCGCCGGTGGCGACGATTGCATTCGACGTCGGCTACGAATCGGAAGCGGCCTTTACGCGCGCGTTTTCGCGCATGGTCGGGGTGCCGCCCTCGCGCTGGCGCGGCGCGGCGACCGCTGCCTGAACTCATCCGTTACACTGGTGCCTTGCCATGACGGGAGAAGCCGACAATGACGCAGGAATGGAAGCGGTGGTGCCTCTTGGCCGGGGCCGCCATCGCACTGGGCGGCGCCGCCATCCACTGGATCGCGCCGGTGTTCGGCGCGCCGTATTACGCAGCCCTGGGCGCGCCACCCTGGCTGGTGGCCTCGGCCCGGGCACACGGCTGGCAGGCACCCGTCATGACGGTGGCGATCGGCACCTTGATGGGCATCTGCGCGGCCTATGGCGCATCCGGCGCGGGCCTGGTCCGGCGCCTGCCGCTGCTGCGCACGGCGCTGGTCGTCATCGCGCTGGTGGGCCTGGTGCGGGGCCTGCTGGTGCTGCCTTACCTGCTGCTGGTGCCGGGCACGTTCACGCCCTTCAATGTGCTCGGTTCGCTGGTGTGGTTCGTGGCGGGGACGGGCTTCGCCATCGGCGCCGCCATGCAAAAAAGCCGCTGACCTTTCGGATCAGCGGCTTTTTCGTACGACTGGTGGTGATAGGTGGACTTGAACCACCGACCCCAGCATTATGAGTGCTGTGCTCTAACCAGCTGAGCTATATCACCGAAACTTTGACAGGCCGACAAGACGTCGCCTTGAAAGAACAATGGCCCGATCCGTTGCCGGTCAGGCCATGTTCAGGGAATTCTGGTGGTGGTGATAGGTGGACTTGAACCACCGACCCCAGCATTATGAGTGCTGTGCTCTAACCAGCTGAGCTATATCACCGCAACGGCAAGCATTATGGGCTCCGCCGTGTTTCCTGTCAAGGAAGTCCGCGTTTTTTTGCGGCAACGAAACGTGCCGATATCAATTCGTCACGCCCGCGCGGCGCCGCTCAGGCGTCCAGCCGTGCCAGGATCTGCGCCGTCGCATCTGGTTGCAGGCAGTCGATGACGATCCGCTCCGGCATCGAACGCAGCCACGTCAGCTGGCGCTTGGCCAGCTGGCGCGTGGCGACGATGCCCGTCTCGCGCAGCGTCTTGTAGTCGATATGGCCGTCCAGGTATTCCCAGGCCTGGCGGTAGCCGACGCAGCGCATCGACGGCAGGCCCGGGTGCAGGTCGCCGCGCCGGCGCAGCTGTTCCACCTCGTCCAGCAGCGCGTCGCCTTCCAGCATCTGGTCGAAGCGCCGTGCGATGCGCTCGTGCAGCACGGCGCGGTCCGACGGCTCCAGCGCAAAGGACTGCAAATCAAACGGCAGCTCCTCGTGCTCGCGCTGGGCCAGCAGTTCGGACATGGGCCGGCCCGACAGTTCGATGATCTCCAGCGCGCGCTGGATGCGCTGGGCGTCGTTGGGCTTGAGCCGCGCTGCCGTCGCCGGGTCCAGCGTGGCCAGGCGCGCATGCATGGCAGGCCAGCCGATCCGTGCCGCCTCGTCTTCCAGCGCGGCGCGCAGGGCCGGGTCGGCGCCGGGCAGGTCGTCCAGGCCGTCGGCCAGTCCCTTGAAGTACAACATGGTGCCGCCCACCAGCAGCGGCAGCTTGCCGCGCCCGACGATCTCGTCGACGAGGCGCAGCGTGTCGAGTCGGAACTGCGCCACGGAGTAGCTGTCCAGCGGGTCGATGATGTCGATCAGGTGGTGCGGCACGCTGGCCAGTTCCGCGCGCGAAGGCTTGGCCGTGCCGATGTCCATGCCCCGGTAGACGAGGGCGGAATCGACGGAGATGATCTCGGAGGGAATCCGTGCGGCGATCGCCAGCGCGGCGGCCGTCTTGCCCGACGCGGTCGGGCCCATGATGGCCACCGCGCGGGGCCGTTTTTCTGGATGCGTCATGACGATGTTATTGACCGCGCAGGAACAGCTTGTCGAGCGCGTTGATCTCGACCTGCACCCAGGTGGGGCGGCCGTGGTTGCACTGGTCGGCCCGTTCGGTGCTTTCCATCTGGCGCAGCAGGGCGTTCATTTCGGGTTGGGTCAGGATGCGGTTGGCACGCACGGCCGTGTGGCAGGCCAGGGTGCCCAGCAGCTCGTTGCGCCGCTCGATCAGCACGCGCGAGCCGCCGAACTCGCGCACGTCGCGCAGCACGTCGCGCGCCAGGGTCTGCGCGTCCGCGTTCTTCAGCAGGGCCGGCACGGCGCGCACGGCCAGGGTGGTCGGCGACAGCACGGCGATATCGAAGCCCAGTGTCGCCAGGGTGTCGCCGTGTTCCTGCACCGTGCCCACTTCGATGGCGTCGGCGTAGAAGGTCACGGGAATGAGCAGCGTCTGCACCTGCATCTCGCTGCCGGCGATCTGCGCATCGAGCGCGTTCTTCAGCTGCTCGTACAGGATGCGCTCGTGCGCCGCGTGCATGTCCACCAGCACCAGGCCCTTGCTGTTCTGCGCCAGGATATAGATGCCGTGCAGCTGCGCCAGCGCGAAGCCGAGCGGGAATTCCTCGTGCGCCAGCGCCGCCGACGACGCCGTGTAGCGCGTCGCCTCGGGCAGCTGGTAAGGCGACGCAACCTGCTCGGCACGGGGCGGGGCGCCGTCCGCGAACAGGGCGCCATAGCGCTCGGTGCTTTGCGCCACGCCGCCGCCATCGGCCGCCCGGCCATACGGCGACGGCGAGAAGGTCGGCGTGTACGAGGGATTCAGGATCGAGCCGAACGAAGCCTGCTGCTGCGGGCGCCACAGGGGGCCGCCGGTGCTCCCCAGGGTGTCGGCGGCCGGCAGCGGCGAGGGCACGCTGCCGTGCGACGTGGCCGACGTCTGCGCCAGCGCGCGTTGCACGGCATGGAAGACGAACTGGTGGACGGCGCGGCCGTCGCGGAAGCGCACTTCGATCTTCGACGGGTGCACGTTGACGTCCACCAGCGCCGGATCGAGGTCCAGCGCCAGCACGTAGGACGGGAAGCGGTCGCCGTGCAGCACGTCCTCGTAGGCCGCGCGCACGGCGTGCACCAGCAGCTTGTCGCGTACATAGCGGCCGTTGACATAGAAGTACTGGCAGTCGGCGCGGCCTTTCGACGCCGTCGGCAGGCCGGCGAAGCCGTGCAGGTGCAGCACGCCCGAGCCTTCGTCGATCGGCAGGCGCGCTTCGGCGAAGGTCTCGCCCAGGATCTGCGCGCTGCGTTTTTCCATCGTCGACGCCATCCAGTGGTCCACCGTGCGGCCGTTGTGCGACAAGGTGAAGGCCACGTCCGGCCGCGCCAGCGCAATGCGGCGTACCACTTCGGCGCAGTGGCCGAATTCGGTCTGCTCGGATTTCAGGAACTTGCGGCGGGCCGGCGTGTTGTAGTACAGGTCCTGCACATTGACGGTGGTGCCGGGCGCACCCGACGACGGCTGCACCGTGCCCAGGTGCGAGCCTTCCAGCTCCCACGCATGGGCCGCATCGGCCGTGCGCGACGTCAGCGTGACGACGGCCACCGAGGCGATCGACGCCAGCGCCTCGCCCCGGAAGCCCAAGGTGCCGACGTTTTCCAGGTCGTCCAGCGAGGCGATCTTCGACGTGGCGTGGCGGGCCAGCGCCAGCGGCATCTGCTCGGGCGGAATGCCGCGGCCGTTATCGGTGATGCAGATGCGCTTGACGCCACCTTCCTCCAGCCGCACCGTGATCTGCGTGCCGCCCGCGTCCAGCGCGTTTTCCAGCAATTCCTTGACGACGGCGGAGGGGCGCTCGACCACCTCGCCCGCCGCGATCTGGGAAATCAGCTGGTCGGGCAGGGCGCAAATGGGGCGGGGGGCGAGAGGGGCGTTCATAGCCGCCCATTATAACTGGCGTCTTGCGGCCGGGTTCGTGTCCACCGTGGGGTCAGACCCCGACGTAGACACGGGCTGGGCTGTGGGCCGGAAGTGCGTTGATGAAATAGAGGCTTTGTATGGTCGGGCTCGTGTCCATGTCGGGGTCTGAGAGGAGACATGGCTTGCAAGCCATGTCCGCTTCGTTGGCATGGAGCAGTGCTCCATGAAACCCCAACTACGAAGGAGACATGGCTTGCAAGCCATGTCCGCTTCGTTGGCATGGAGCAGTGCTCCATGAAACCCCAACTACGAAGGAGACATGGCTTGCAAGCCATGTCCGCTTCGTTGGCATGGAGCAGTGCTCCATG
>Ga0209913_1000060_pt1 | contig 141022 bp, 128 predicted proteins | sample PersoiDNA2013203_FD_185805 | JGI IMG/M metagenome (GOLD analysis project Ga0209913, IMG submission 185805) | Permafrost soil microbial communities from the Arctic, to analyse light accelerated degradation of dissolved organic matter (DOM) -... | ecosystem: Environmental > Terrestrial > Soil >...
AAGGCAGCGGCTAAGCCAGCAGCTAAAGCAACTAAGGCAGCGGCTAAGCCAGCAGCTAAAGTAACTAAGGCAGCAGCAAAGCCAGCAGCTAAAGTAACTAAGGCAGCAGCAAAGCCAGCAGCTAAAGTAACTAAGGCAGCAGCAAAGCCAGCAGCTAAAGCAACTAAAGCAGCAGCTAAGCCAGCAGCTAAGCCAGCAGCTAAAGTAACTAAAGCAGCAGCAAAGCCAGCAGCTAAAGCGACTAAGGCAGCAGCAAAGCCGGCAGCAAAAGCAGCGAAGGCAACCAAAGCCGTAGCGAAGCCAGCAGCTAAAGCAGCGAAGGCAACTAAAGCCGTGGCTAAACCAGCAGCTAAAGTAACTAAAGCAGCAGCTAAACCAGCAGCTAAAGCGACTAAGGCAGCAGGAAAGCCAGCAGCTAAAGTAACTAAGGCAGCAGCAAAGCCAGCAGCAAAAGCAACTAAGGCAGCAGCTAAGCCAGCAGCTAAAGTAACTAAGGCAGCAGCAAAGCCAGCAGCTAAAGTAACTAAGGCAGCAGCAAAGCCGGCAGCAAAAGCAACTAAAGTAGCAGCTAAGCCAGCAGCGAAGGCAACTAAAGTAGCGGCTAAGCCAGCTGCGAAAAAAGCAGCAGCTAAACCAGCGGCAAAAAAAGCGACAGCAAAAGCAGCGACACCTGATGCTAAATCAGTTGTTAGCGCCAATGCAGCATGGCCTTTCCCTACAGGCAATCGTCCAGCATAATTGTCGATATGCTTTGACGCCTGATTGAATTCAGGCACAATACCCACTGCGTGATTCGTCACCCGGTGGGTTTTTTTTTAAGGACAACTTGTGCTGCGCGATATTTTATCTTTTGTTATTGATACGGTAACTGGTCTGTTAGCTGGTTTTTTGTTGCTGCGCTTCTGGATGCAGGTGCAGCGTGTCAGACCGCCGATTGGTTTGGCGCAGGCCATTTTTCAATTAACCGATTGGATTGTGCATCCTATCCGTCGAGTTGTACCTGGCTTTCGAGGTTATGACTGGGCGAGCTTGATTGCGGTTTTCTTAGCGGCGTTCGTATCGATCGCCATCGACTTTTGGTTGTTGGCGCGATTCCCTATTGTGGTGATCGCAATTCTGGCGTTGTTTCGTGTTATTCAATGGATCGTCTATGGTCTGATGGCCTTACTGCTTTTGGAGGCGATATTTAGTTGGGTGAATCCACAGGCACCCTTTGCGCCGTTTATCCGTGCGTTAAATAGTCCAGTGCTTTCACCGCTTCGTAAATTTGTGCCACCGTTCGGCGGACTGGATTTCTCGCCAATGGTGGCACTGATCTTGTTGCAAGTCATCAATCGTGTACTGTCTGCGCTGCAAGAGGAATTGCTGACCAAGGTGACTTTTTTTTGATGTAGCGTTAGGTCAGTTCAGGAGGTGATGTGGACTGCCGAACGATTAATTGTGATCTGAGCATTTCACGTCGCATCGGTGCTTCTGGGTGGGCAATGCGGTCGACTAAGATCTGCGCTGTCAATTGACCAATAGCGTGCTTTGGCTGGGAAATGGTGGTGAGTGGTGGCGTACTGAAAGAAGCCAAAGCAATATCATCATAGCCAATCACTGACAGTTGCTGCGGAATCTTTACATTGACTTGATTGGCTGCGCAGATACCACCGATCGCCATCAGATCATTGCTGGCAAAAATGGCCGTTGGTCGGTCTTCTTTGGAAAGCAATTCTTGAAAGGCGTTAAATCCTCCCTGACTCGTAAAGTCACTGTGAATCAAGTAGGCTGGATTAAAACTGATTCCCGCTTCCTGTAGAGCGCGAAGATAACCTGTGACCCTGCCACCACTTGGCAGTAAGGTTTCTGGACCTGCTACACAGGCAATTTTTTTGTGTCCCAGTCCGAGCAGATAACATGTGGCATCGTAGCCGCCTTGTACGTGATCCGCTTCAATCAAATCAGCAACAACACCTGCTACTTCACGGTCTACCAGGACTTTAGGAATACCTTCATTCGCTAATAGTTCGGTCAGATCTTCATCCGTGCCGGATGACACCAGAATCAGTCCGTCTATCCTTTTTTCCATTAATACGCGGATATAAGCGGCTTGCTTTTTCGGGTCATCATAAGAGTTACATAAAATGATGTTGTACCCGAGCTTGAACGATGCATCTTCGATGCCTTGAATTACCTCCGCAAAATAGGGATTGGAGTTATTCGGAATCATCATTCCCAAGGTATGAGTACGGTCATTTTTTAAACTGCGAGCGACTGCGCTGGGGATGTAGCGGAGCTCCTGAATGACAGACAGTACTCGCTCTCGCGCATCTTCGCTCACGACGCGCGTATTATTGATAACATGAGAAACGGTCGTGGTGGAGACCCGGGCTTTTTCTGCGACTTGCTTCATTGTTGCCATAAAATTCCTGCCTTTCTGTGGCTAGATTATGCCGTAGGAACGACGAAGCGGTTAAATTTTTTGCATAAGTTCTTTGACTATTCGTCGGTTAAAGGTGTTAGCTCAGCATATCTTTGCGCTAGAGCAGGTTACACTTCAGATGGGGCAATAGGTACTTCAGAGTGCCTTATCTTTGAGATAGGAAAAGCGGTATGAATGATCTTCTTATACGCAATGCAAATTTAACCGATGGTAGAACCGGAATAGACATCCTCATCCGGCAAGGACGCATTGAGAGTCTGGATCGGCAGATAGACGCATCGGGCTTGCCCGAATTAGATGCCCAAGGAAATCTGCTGACCACTCCCTTTGTTGATGCGCATTTCCATATGGATGCGGTTCTCAGTTATGGTTTGCCAAGAGTAAATCAATCGGGCACCTTATTAGAAGGCATTGCTTTGTGGGGTGAGTTAAAGCCGACGTTGACACAGGAGGCATTGATTTCGCGGGCAATGCAATATTGTGAGTGGGCTGTTGCCAAAGGCTTGCTGGCAATACGTTCGCATGTTGATGTGTGTGATGATCGCTTGCTTGCTGTCGAAGCATTGTTGGAGGTGAAACGTCAGGTTGCGCCCTATCTCGATGTGCAATTAGTCGCTTTTCCTCAGGATGGTTTGTTGCGCAGTAAAAATGCGTTGAGCAATTTGCAAAGGGCGATTGCCATAGGAGTTGATGTCGTTGGTGGTATACCGCATTTTGAGCGAACCATGGCCGATGGTGCGGAGTCAGTTCGCATCTTGTGCGAGTTTGCAGCAGAAAAGGGCTTACGGGTGGATATGCATTGCGATGAATCGGATGATCCACTTTCACGTCATATCGAAACATTAGCGTTTCATGCGCAACGGTTAGGCTTACAAGGACGGGTTGCTGGCTCGCATCTGACGTCCATGCATTCGATGGATAATTATTATGTTAGTAAGTTACTGCCGTTGATTCAGGAGGCAGGTGTCGCGGCGATTGCGAATCCGCTGATTAATATTACCTTACAAGGGCGACACGATAGTTATCCAAAACGTCGCGGTATGACCAGGGTGCCAGAGATGATGGCAGCTGGCATTGATGTCGCATTCGGTCATGATTGCGTGATGGACCCATGGTATAGCCTCGGTTCTGGAGATATGTTGGAGGTGGCGCACATGGGACTACATGTCGCTCAAATGACGGGGCAGTCAGCGATGCGTCAGTGCTTTGATGCTGTCACTTCTACGCCTGCCAGAATCATGGGATTAGAGCACTATGGGTTGGCGCCAGGATGTTATGCTGACTTTGTGATTCTGGATGCAAGTGACGCGATAGAAGCACTGCGCTTACGTCCGGTACGACGATATGTGATACGTCGCGGAAAAGTGATCAGTGAAACGCCAAAGCCGGTTGCGACACTTTCCTTACCAAGAGGGCAGTTTGCGGTGGACTTCAGAACATCGTAATGATATTGATTGAATCAAGAGTGGATGAATAATAAAGGGCTGACGAAGAAAGCTTACTTCGTCAGCCCTTTGAATTAACAGTCAGATCTTAGGACTGAATGTGGATATTATGTTGATATTGACTGCGATCCTCAGAGTTGCGCAAATGCTTGTTTTGCAGCAGCAATGGTCGCTTCAATGACAGCGTCGTCATGTTGAATAGAAACAAAGCCAGCTTCAAATGCGGAGGGAGCCAAGTAGACACCGGCATCCAACATCAGATGGAAGAAGCGATTGAACTTTTCTTTGTCCGTTGCCATCATTGCAGCATAGGATGTCGGCACTTCAGCCGCAAAATATATCCCAAACATTCCACCAACGGCATCTGCACAGAACGTAACACCTGCTTCTTTAGCCGCAGCGCTTAAACCGTCGACCAGCTTGCGTGTCTGTGCGGTTAATTTTTCATAGAAGCCATCTTCCTGAACGATTTTTAATGTCGTCATCCCGGCGGCAACTGCAACAGGATTACCCGAAAGAGTGCCGGCCTGATAAACGCCGCCCAGTGGCGCCATGTGACCCATCAGATCAGCCCGTCCGCCAAACGCCGCTACTGGTAAGCCGCCACCGATGACTTTGCCCATGCACACCAGATCAGCCTGAACCTGATACAAGGCTTGTGCGCCGTGCAGTCCAACGCGGAAGCCACACATCACCTCATCAAAAATTAATACGCTGCTATGCGCGGTACAAAGGCGTCGCATGGTTTCTAAAAATGCTGACGTGGCACGAATCAGGTTCATATTTCCTGCTACTGGTTCGACAATCACACACGCAATCTGAGCGCCAATAGAAGCAAATACTTCTTCCAGTTGCTCACAGTTGTTATAGTCAAGAACCAGCGTGTGCTTACTGAAATCCTCAGGAACACCTGCTGAAGTAGGATTGCCAAACGTCAGCAAACCGCTACCTGCTTTGACCAACAAAGAATCGGCGTGTCCGTGGTAGCAACCTTCGAACTTGATAATTTTGTCGCGCTTGGTAGCGCCGCGCGCTAGGCGGAGTGCGCTCATGGTCGCTTCTGTTCCGCTCGATACCAGGCGTACTTGTTCAACGCCTGGAACCAGTTTGCAGATTTCTTCTGCCATCAGAACTTCACCTTCGGTCGGCGCACCGAAGCTTAAGCCACGTGCCGCGGCGGTTTGCACTGCGCTAACCACTTCCGGATGCGCATGACCGACAATCGCCGGACCCCAGGAGCCGATATAGTCGATATAACGGCGATCGTCCGCATCCCAGAAATAGGGGCCGCTGGCACGACTGATAAAGCGTGGAGTTCCACCCACTGAGCGGAATGCACGGACCGGGGAGTTGACACCGCCCGGAGTCGTTTTTTGCGCGCGGGTAAAGAGTATTTCGTTATTATTAGTCATATGGTGCGATCAGAGTATAGGTGTGAATGACGAGGTGCCAGAGACGAACATTGTCGGGATCGGAATCGGGCAGTTGCACGCATCTCACGTCGATGTAGCTTTGTTGAAATGGTGTTCTGCCGTGCCTGTGCTATGTATCTTCTCTTGCCCAAAAAAAACGATCAGGAATAAGTTTCCCCATTCCTAATTGCTGCGCATGCGCGATCGTTGCCTGAGCAAATTCTTGCGCTTCGAGTACCGCTTCGGGAATTTCCAGTCCATTCGCCATCAATGCTGCAATGGCTGCCGAGAGCGTCGTACCTGCACCGGCAAACGAACCCGGAATCCGTGGCCAGACATCCCTTCTTACGATGCCTGACTCATTGAACAGCGTATTTGCAACTTCTCCGTTCGTGCACGGAGTGCCTGTGACCAGTACATACTCACATCCTGAATCAATCAATGTCATGGCATCTGCGGTCAGATCTTCGCTGTCAATATTTTCCTTCCAAGTTTCTGACAGTCTTGATAATTCGACCGCAGAAATTAATAGCAACGTTGCTTGTGGAATAAGTAATTCGCGAATAGCCAAAGTTAAATCTTCAGCATCACTTATTTGTTCGGTGACAGCGCTGTTAAATGGATCCAAGATTAACGGCATTTCAGGATAATCTGAGACGATCTCGGCAATCGTTGTTACATTGTCTACACTTCCGATCTGACCAATTTTGATGGTTACAATCGGCATGTCCTCGAGTATAGTCCGTGCTTGTTCGTCTACTAGATCGGCGTCTAATGGATGTACGCTATCAACTTGTGCTGTGTCACCGGTAAGGATGGCCGTGACGATCGGTAGTCCATGGCAGCCCATGGCCGCAAATGAGGCGAGATCAGCGAATAGGCCAGTGGCAGTCACAGGGTCTGATGCACCGAAACTTAGAATGAGCGGAGAAATTTGGTTTTGCACGTTGGGTAGATTAATATAGCCAGCTTTAATAGATTTGTATCGTTTCAAATGATGGGATTAGCGTTGTTTTTAAAATCTCATTCATTAGTTCTAATATTTTACTTGATTGAAGGGTTTTAGTCGTGAGTGATAACACTGGTAACCAACAGCAGTTTACAACATGGATGTGTTTAATTTGTGGATGGGTCTATGATGAAGAACAAGGTTTGCCCGATGAAGGAATTCCGCCAGGGACCCGTTGGCACGATGTTCCAATGAACTGGACCTGCCCTGAGTGCGGTGCGCGTAAAGAAGATTTTGAAATGGTTGCGATTTAACCGCGGATTTGCATTTTTTTGTTTTTATTAAATGTTTATTCACGGAAAATAAGCGCCGATACATAATTTTTTGCTACAGTGCTGAATCGAGATAATTCTGCTGAAAAGAGATGATTTTATGTCAATAGTGGCGGGCAGCGAAAACCTGAAAATCATGGTGATTGACGACAGTAGTACGATTCGTCGATCGGCTGAGATATTTCTTGGGCAAGCCGGTTATAAGATCGTATTGGCCGAGGACGGTTTTGATGCCTTGGCAAAAATCAATGATTCTCATCCGGATTTGATTTTTTGCGACATTTTGATGCCGCGGTTGGATGGTTATCAAACTTGTGCGCTGATTAAAAAAAGTGCGAAATTTCGCGATACGCCCGTCATCATGCTCTCATCTAAAGATGGGTTGTTTGACAGAGCGCGCGGCGCGATGGTGGGGTCAGACGAATATCTGACCAAGCCTTTTACAAAAGATAGTCTGCTGAAAACTGTGCGGAATTACACTTCCGATGTGCATAGTAAATAGTTCAGTTTTACGTGAGATAGGAAAAAAATGGCTATTCAGAAAATTTTAGTAGTAGATGACTCCCCAACGGAGCGCTATTTCCTGACTGATGTTTTGGTAAAGAACGGTTTTTCTGTATCAACCGCAGAGAGCGGCGAAGAGGCATTGACCAAGATCAAAGCAGATAAACCGCAATTAATTTTGATGGACGTGGTAATGCCAGGTCAAAATGGTTTCCAGATTACGCGTGCAATCGCGAAAGATCCAGAAACCCAAGACATTCCCGTCATTATTTGTACCAGTAAAAATCAGGAAACAGACAAAATCTGGGGCCTGCGTCAGGGCGCGCGTGATTATCTCGTTAAGCCAATTGATCCGCAAGAATTGTTGGCAAAAATCGCTGCTCTAGGTTAAAGATAATGATCTACCTGCGCTTATTGAGCAGGTAGATGTTTTTGCGTGACTATTTTTAGAAATTCCCGGATAACTTCATGACCCAGAATTTGAGTGACGCTGTGACGGCTAATCAGGACGTTAGCAAACCTGACAGCGGTGTGCGACGCACCCGTTTGCGTGAGTTTCAGGCGCAGTTGGTTGAGCGTATGCAAGCGGCTCAACGAGGCGAGTTTGTTCAGGTAAATCAATTGGGCATTATGGTCGGGCAAGTACGTTATTTGCTTGAACTGCGTGAGTCCGGAGAAATTGTCAGTGCGTCATCGCTGACGACTGTGCCCCTGACTAAAGATTGGTATGTTGGCTTGGCGAATATCCGGGGAAACTTAACAAGCGTCGTTGACTTACCTCGGTATCAAGGCCGTGATATGACGCAACTCGATAGCAGTTGTAGGATTGTCGCGTTTGCCTCAGTTTTAGCATTTAATAGCGGATTACTGGTATCTCAGGTGCTCGGCTTACGTAATATCGCTGAAATGGAAGAAGTCACTTCTCCAGAAGATACGTCGGATATACCTGCCTGGGTACAGAGTCAGTACCGTGATCGTGAAGGGAATGTCTGGTATAAGCTCAGCCTGGCTGCACTCGTACAAGACCAGGGTTTTTTACAAATAGGTTTATAGTCAGTTTGCATTTCAAGCAACACTAAAAGCTTGTCACTCGTTTAGGAGACTTAGTAATGGAATTTAAGCTACCGTTCTTGTCCAAAGGGAAAGATGATCCGGAAATAGACGGGGCAGAAGTTGCGGCAAGGTCGTTCGGTCATGTTGATTCCACGCAGGTTGAAGAAGCGAACAACATCAAAACCCTGAGTCCTGAACCGGAAACTACTACGGCGCCGCAGCGGATTGAAGCGGTTGTCGCCCAAGATCAACGCGCAGATGCGACCTTCATTGGTGACGCACTGGAAAAAGGCGGCGATATCCGTTTGCCAATTATTGGTAAAATGTCCCTGCAACAGCAGATGCGTGTCTTGTCGATGACGATGGGCTCAGCATTGTTGGTGGGCGCGTTCTTTGTTTGGCTCAATGCGAGTCAGTCTGCCCTGATTTCGACGCAGGTCCAGATTTCGGGTGACATGCTGATGCACTCACAACGTATCGGTAAAGCTGCACCGAATGCGATTCAGGGTAACGTTGAAGCCTTTAAGCAATTGGAAGATAGTCATAAAGAGATCAATTCCGATTTGAACATCCTGCTCAAAGGTGGTACCTATCAGGGGCGTAACGTTGATAAAGCCAGCTCCGCCCAGGAAAGTGCGTTGCTCGATACATCAAAAACGTGGCAAAACTCGAACAAAGCGGCTGAAACTATCTTGGCGCGCCGTAAAGAGCTGACAGGCTTCGGTGAAACGCTGCAAAAACTGAATTCTTTATCACCAGTCCTATTGGAATTGACCGAACAAATTTCAACCTTAAAAGTACAAGGCGGTGGTTCAGCACGTGAAATTTCTGCATCGGGTCAGTTAGTTATGTTGACCCAGCGTCTGGGGCGCAGCGCGAATGAATTCTTGACTTCTGAGGGTGTTAATCCTGAAACGGCTTTCTTGTTGGGCAAGGACACAAATACTTTCCGTGATCTCGTTGATGGTTTTCTCAAAGGTAGTGATGTGTTGCGTCTGGCGATGACCAAAGATGCGGATACGCGCGATAAGCTGGAAGAGTTGCAAAAATCCTTCGAAGACTATCGTGCTTCAGTATCAAGTATTTTAGGTAATCTGCAGAATTTTATTGCTGCCAAACAATCCGAACAGTTAGTGTTTACTGAGAACGAAGATTTAAAAACGAAATTTGCAAAACTGCAAAAAACGTACACGTCAGAGCAAGATTCGATCAGTTTGACGTTCTGGCTGTTACTGTTGTCTGGTGCGATCGCGCTGTTGGCCGCGGTAGGTATCGCCTTAGTTCTGCTGCAAGATAGTCGTAACCGAGCAAAAGAAGCGAATGAACGTCGTCAGGAAGCTGCCTCACAGATGTTGCAAGCGCAAAAGCAGGAAGAAGAAGCAAAAGCTGCTAATGACCAGAATCAGGCCGCGATTTTGCGTCTCATGAATGAGTTACAGGAAGTGGCGGATGGTGACTTGACTGTGCAAGCAACGGTTTCTGAAGATATTACCGGCGCGATTGCCGACTCCGTTAACTACACGGTGGAAGAGTTGCGCGGACTGGTTGGTCGCGTTACCAAGACAGCAGAGCAGGTTACTTCAGCGTCGAACGAAGCGCAGGATATTTCTAACAACCTGCTGCAAGCATCGGAACAGCAATCCCGTGAAATCACCGACGCTGGTCAGGTTGTTCTGACGATGGCGGCAGAAATTACAGACGTCTCCCGTTCAGCGAATGAGTCAGCGGAAGTTGCGCGTCAGTCGGTCGCGGCGGCAGAGCAGGGTGCGCATGCGGTGGAAGATGCGATCAAGGGTATGAACGAGATTCGTGAACAGATTCAGGAAACGTCTAAGCGGATTAAGCGACTGGGTGAATCTTCCCAAGAGATTGGTGAGATTACTGAACTGATTTCTGACATTACCGAACAAACCAACGTACTGGCGCTCAATGCTGCGATTCAGGCCGCGTCAGCGGGTGAAGCCGGACGCGGGTTCTCGGTCGTTGCGGAAGAGGTGCAGCGCTTGGCGGAACGTTCAGCTGAAGCGACAAAACAGATTGGTGCGTTGGTACGTACGATTCAGACCGATACCCATGATGCGGTTGCCGCGATGGAAAAATCAACGCAGGGTGTGGTTGAAGGAGCACGTTTGTCGGATGCGGCTGGTACTGCGTTGTCGGAAATTCGTAGCGTTTCTAACCGTCTCGCAGAACTGATTCAAGGTATTTCTCTTGCTACTGAACAGCAAGCGACATCGGCGAATGGCGTTGCTCAAAATATTCAACACATTTTGACTGCCACCGAGCAAACGCAAAACGGTACGCAACAAACGGCAGACTCCATTAGGCAATTGGCTATGTTGGCGGAGGAATTGAAAAACTCCGTTTCACGTTTCCGTGTGGCTGCCTGATTTTCAGTTTTTGGAGCCTGGTATAGCGGTTCCATCCTATGTCGAGACGATGAACCGTGTTTCATCGTCTCTTGAGTTTGCGGAGCACGAATGACATCCGATTTTTCCAATTCGTCACATCTGCCTCAGGATCAGTTTGATACTGGACCACTGTCCTGGGTGATGGCGGAAGTGCGTGAAGCAGTGAACAGTGCTGGCAAGATGCTGAAAGATGCACTTGCTCAGGATGCTGAAGCCAGATCAACCTCCATTTTCCACGCTAAAAGCTATTTGCATCAGGCACACGGTGCATTGCAGATTGTCGATATTGATGGTGTTTCTGTCGTTACAGAAACCATAGAGGAATTACTAGAGCACCTACAATCGGGGCAATTAGAAATGACGACGACCAACGTCGACGTGATTCTTGATGCATTTCATGCCGTGTTGCGTTATCTGGAAGATTTATTATCCGGCGCTGCCCATCAGCCAGTCAGACTTTTTCCCTATTATCGCGCCCTACTAGAATTAAAAGGTGCGGAACGCATCCATCCTGCCGATCTGTTTTTTCCGGCATTGGTGTTGCAAAATAAAGTGCCTGAATTAGCTGCAAAATCGACTAACGCGCCGGCTTCGTATACTGGTCAGCGTCAGAAATTTGAAAAGTTGCTCCTCACCTTGTTGACCAACAAGGATAAAGATCAGCAGCAGGATGCAGCGCAGTCGATGCGGGATGTTGTGCATGAAATTGGTATCACTCAGACAAATGCCCAGTCCAAAGCCTTTTGGGCCGTTATGTGCGCGTTTGCTGAAGCTTTCGCTCATGGCAGTATTGATGATCAACAATATGCGAAGCAGATTTTTGGTCGTATTAATCTACAAATTCGTCGTTTGGTCGAGGGAGTTACCACCATCCCTGAGCGCTTATTGAGAGATGCTTTATTTTTTCTTGCTCAAGCGCAGTCAACGACCCCATTCGTTGAAAGTATTCGTCAAGCATATCAACTTGATAACAAAATTCCCGTCGATTACGATCAGAAAAATTATAGTCAGATTGCTGCTGGGGTTCAAAGTACAGCAAAGGAGCAATTATCTGCAGTCAAAAATCTGTGGGGACGTATTGCCAATGGTGAAAATGGTTTAGCGGAGAAGTTTTCGCAAAAAATGAAAGATTTGGCAGATACCGGTGCGGGACTGAATGCGCCTGCCTTGTCTAAGCTTTTGCGTGAGCTAAGTGGTATCGCGCGTCATGTTGCTCATTCAGATGACAGAGAAAAACTGGGGATTGAACTCGCAACAAGCTTGTTATTTGTAGAAACTTCGCTTGATCAGATTTCTCGCTTGCCTGCACATTTTTCAGAACGCGCAGATGAAATTACTGCGCGTCTATTGTCGATTGTTTCTGGCGAAGAGCCACAATCGCAAAAAGCCTGGATGGGTGAAATCTCACGCGAGGCGCAACAACGTCAGACCATGGGTGTTCTCGTCAACGAGATGCAGAGCAGTTTGCGTCAGGTAGAAAAAAATCTCGATGAGTATTTCCGCGACCCTTCTCAACACGGGTCCTTAGCAGCGGTAGAAGGAGTTTTGCACCAGATCGGCGGTGCATTGGCGATCCTCGATCAGGATGACGCTATGCAGGCCGTCGAGCAGACGCGTAACTTGGTCAACACATTTGCTGATCCTATTGATGAGCATGATCAAGAGGCTAGAGATAAGCGCCAGGCCGCACAACATAAGGTTGCACAAAATATCGGTGCATTAAGTTTCTTCATCGAAACCTTACAGGCGCAGCCTGACTCGGCCAGAAAAAAATTCAGCTTTGATGCAGACGCAGGAATTTTCCGCTCTAATCTCCTTGAAGCGGCGGCCCATAAAGAACTGTTGCCAACGGTTGATGAAGTCCTCAGTCAAGTTGATGTCCACGAGACATCAACTGAGAGCGTACATCACAATGCCGTCGCCACCGCTGAAGAGGAGCTCGTCCAGCAGCAGCAAGAATCAGCACGTTTGGCAGTTTCATTGTCTGAACATCCGGACGATAAGGATATTGAGGCGCAACTTAAAGACTCTTTAGAATCAGAGCGATCTGTTGCCACCTTGCTTGACGATACGACTGCCAGCGAGCGTGCGAAGACAGCGATTGAATTACTGAATAAAACGACGACTGAGCACTCCTCCGAGCGTTCCACCGAGAATCTGCAGCACATCGTTGCCGCAACTGGTTCCGTGAATGGACATCAGTCACCTGTAGTTGAGCTTGCATTGCCTCAGAGTGACGAAGCGATTGATGCTGAACTCTTAGAGATATTCCTGAGTGAAGCTGAAGAGGTATTGGCGTTTGTACAGAATATTCTGCCTTTATCTAAACACGATAGCGAAAATCAGGATTACCTGACCAGTCTACGCCGCTCCTTTCACACCTTGAAAGGCAGCAGCCGGATGGTTGGCCTGAATGTGTTTGGCGAAACTGCATGGAATGTGGAGCAGGTGATGAATCTGTGGTTATCTGAATCACGTTCGGGTAATGAACATTTGTATGGATTGCTGGAACACACCGCAACCGAAATGAGCTTGTGGGTTGAAGAGCTCAAGCAGCACGGTCACTCTTCCCGTAATGGTGACGCCATTATTGAGGCAGCACAACGTTTGAAGGCTGGTGATGATTCTCAGCCTATCGCTGCTGAACCTGTATCTGCCGCAAAAAGTGAAGATGTCGTTCACGACATGTCAGCGGAAGAAGACCTATCTCATATCGCTGACACGCTTTCCGACTATGGCACTGAGTCAGAGACGGTCATTGCGCATAATTCAGTGTCCGAACACACAGGCATGCTGCCTACGCTTGATACCAGCATTGATAAACTCGCAGTGACGGCAGTCAGCAAAGAAGAATACACTCCTACTGATATTGGGCTCGATAATCTGCGTTTTGATCTCGACGAATCTCTTGTAACTTCAGTACAGTCAGCGCATATTGATTCCCTAAGCCAGTCTGCTACGTCAGAAACGTCAACTGAGCCTGCTGATGCATCTACATCAGCCGCGGATGCACAGACATTCATTGACAGTGATCCCGGACTTGCAGCGCTGGATGCTCTGGAAGTCGAAGAGTTTAGTCTTGACTTATCACCAACGCCAAGTATGGATGAGCTGCTGGCCGCAGCATTAGGAACAGCAGCCTCGACCTTGCCAGACATCACAGCATCAGCGTCCCATGTTGCACAGATTGATGTGCCACAGAGTGAACTTGATGCGCATTTGGATAGCGCGCACCATGACCATGCAATCGCAACAGAGCTGACTTTAGATCACGTTGTGGACAGTGTATCGGATCACACTTCCGTTGAACATGGCGCTGATGTCCTTGATGTCGCGGACATCAAGGACATTATTGGCTCCACAGAAGTCACCGAGCCGCATGCTGAAACTCCCCCTGAGGAGTCGCTTCAACAACCCGTCACTAGTGCCAAGATTCTGGAGTTCCCGGATCTGATTAAGCCAGTGCCTACACCAACTGTTGACGATAATATTAAGCGTATCGGTGACCTTGAAATCAGTTTGCCTTTGTATTCTATTTACATGGCGGAAACCGATGAGATCGTACGCTTTTTGTCGCAGGATTTTGCTGAGTGGCGTCATGAGTCACACCGTAATGTGACAACCCACGCCATTCATGCCAGCCACACGTTAGCTGGCAGTTCTGCGACGGTCGGTTTAAAACCATTGCAAGAGTTGGCACATAGCCTGGAGTTGGTATTGCAGCGTCTCGAACGTCATCCCGTCGTTCTGAATCCACCTGAGTTCGACGTGCTGGAACATGCGCTCGATACGGCCAAACGTATGCTGCAAAAATTTGCACTGGCTGAAATGGCTGCGTATGCTCCTGACATGGTCCGGCAATTAGAGCACCTGATGCAGGAAGTGATTGTTCGTTCTGATGCCGGCGCTGATGAAGAATTCATTACGTCAACCAATGAAAAGTTGGATCTCAATGATTGGTCCGCTGAGTCTGAAGTCACGTCAGAGATGATGCCTGCAACGCGGCCAGAGCATGACCTCACGGCGCAGTCTCTCGTCACGTCAGCACTGCCGGAAATCTTGGATCAGCGTTTGCAAATCAGGGATGATCTCGATCTTGATTTGTTGCCGGTTTTCTTGGAAGAGGGCCAGGATCTGTTGCCAATGGTTGGACAGTTGTTGCGTAATTGGCAGGAAAATCCAAGCGACACAGCGATTCCACAATCGATTGCCCGTCTGATGCACACGATCAAAGGTAGCGCGCGAATGGCCGGTGCGATGGGCTTAGGACAGCATATTCACGATATGGAAACCCGTATTGAGAGTCTGATGCATGTAGGTAGCCAAGTTCGCCAGCCATTGTTGGAAGATTTACTTGCACGACACGATGTCAGTATGCAGCTCTTTGATCGCTTGCAACATCCTGATGCCTATAGCGCTTTGCCCGTCATGCAAGAATCATTAACGGCAGCGCAAGAACTGGATCAGTTCCAGGAAGATCTGGCAGAAAAAGAGAAAGAAACTCTACTACCGACCAATGAGATGGTCAGCCTCAAACCGTTGATGCCACTGAACACGGCAGGACAAAAAACGGTAGCAAGCCCAGCAGCGACACCAGTAACACCAATGATGCCTGGTGCGCCAGTCCCACTGGTGCGTGTGCGTGCGGACGTCTTGGATCGACTGGTCAACCAGGCCGGTGAAGTGTCGATTTCCCGCTCACGGTTAGAGAATGAAGTGAGTACCTTACGTGCGTCATTGGGTGAATTGACGGAAAACGTAACCCGTCTGCGTGATCAGTTGCGTGAAGTAGAAATTCAGGCAGAAACGCAAATCACCTCACGCATGGCGCACTCTGCCGATCGTGAATTTGATCCGCTCGAGTTCGACCGTTTTACGCGGTTGCAGGAACTGACGCGGATGATGGCAGAGAGCGTGAGCGACGTTGCCACTGTGCAGACCAACTTAAACCGCACGATTGATGGCGCTGCAACCAACCTGCATACGCAGGCACGTTTAACACGTGAGTTGCAACAGGATCTGATGCGCGTCCGGATGATTCCGTTTGCCAGTGTGTCTGAACGTCTCTATCGTGTTGCTCGTCAGACTGCCAAAGAAATTGATAAGCGGGTGAATCTGGATATCCGTGGCACGAACGTCGAGATGGATCGTGGTGTTCTGGAAAAAATGGTGGGTCCATTTGAACATCTATTGCGTAACGCGATTGTGCACGGTATTGAATCCCGTGAATCCCGTCGTCAGCAAGGCAAAGATGAAACTGGCGAATTGCTGATCGAAGTGCGTCAGGAAGGTAACGAAGTCGTTATCCGCTTTAACGATGATGGACAAGGTCTGAACCTCGTCAGCATTCGCGAAAAAGCGCAGTCGCTTGGTTTGTTGCTGCAGGATGAAACTGTCAGCGATGCTGAAACAGCAAACATGATCTTTGAACCAGGCTTCTCGACCGCGACTGAAGTGACAGAATTAGCCGGACGTGGTGTTGGTATGGACGTGGTACGTTCAGAAGCAGCAACCTTAGGTGGTCGCGTAGAGGTGAGCAGTACGCCAGGAAAAGGTGCTGAATTTACGATCCACTTGCCCCTCACATTGGCCGTAACACAGGTAGTACTGCTGAGCTCTGGTGGACGTACGTTTGCCGTACCATCGGTCTTGGTCGAGCAGGTGCAGCATCTGAAGGCCAATGCCTTGGCGAATGCGTATAACGATGGTGCTGTCATGTGGCAGGATCAACGGGTCTCTATGCATTATTTATCAGCATTGCTGGGTTATCGTGAAGACGTACCTACCGCACAGCAATACACACCGTTGCTGATCATGAAGAGTGGTTCTGAACGCGTCGCTATTCACGTCGATGATATCGTCGGTAATCGCGAGGTGGTTGTCAAAAACATTGGGCCGCAATTGTCTCGGATGGCAGGTATTGCGGGTGCGACTGTTCTCGGTTCTGGTGATATCGTACTCATTATTAATCCGGTGCCGCTGGCACAACGGGTGGAGCATGAGCATGCGCGTCTGGCACAACAAGGTGTTGATTCAGTGAGTGTTGGCGCAGTAGCCGATTTGCATCCGTCGCAGCAACAAACGTCAGTCAACACTGAAGCTGTTCAGGGGCTGCGCACGCAGCATACTGTGATGGTGGTCGATGATTCACTGACTGTGCGTCGTGTAACGCAACGTCTGCTGAGTCGCGAGGGCTATCAGGTTATTCTGGCTAAAGATGGTATTGACGCGCTGGAGCAATTGCAGTCAGTCACGCCAGACATTATGTTAGTTGACATTGAAATGCCGCGAATGGATGGCTTCGATCTGACGCGTAACGTACGCAGTGATGCACGTACCAGTCATATTCCTATCATTATGATTACCTCACGTACTGCGGATAAACACCGTAACTACGCCAAAGAGTTAGGGGTGAATGAGTACTTCGGTAAACCTTATCGTGAGGATGACTTAATGGCTGCGATTGTCCGCTTCATTAGTACGGATCAGCCGGTAAATGTCTAAGCGGTATTGGCACACCATGTACGCTTGAAGTAAAAAAGCAGGGTATTTCCTGCTTTTTTTATTGCCTACGTTAAATGATTATTTTCAGTTTTCAGTCTTCAAGCGGAGAAGTCTCGTCGCTTTTTTTGACAACTGCATAGCGCACCAGCGTCGCTTTTCTGGCAAGATCATGTTCGACAATCGGATACGGATAGGTGTCACCCAACTTCACCCCTGCTTGTTGCAAGAGTAACGGCCCAGCTTTCCAGGGCGCGTGAATCGAGCGCTTATCTAGCTTACTTAATTGCGGCAGATAGCGGCGGATGAATTTTCCTTCGGCATCAAATTTTTCGGATTGAGTGATCGGGTTGAAAATGCGGAAATACGGTTGTGCATCACAACCCGAAGACGAGGCCCATTGCCAGCCACCGTTGTTAGCAGCTAAATCAAAGTCATTGAGTTTTTCTGCGAAATACGCTTCGCCACGACGCCAGTCGATACCCAGATCTTTGATCAAAAAACACGCCGTCACCATCCGCAGACGGTTATGCATGTATCCCGTTTGATTGAGTTGCAGCATTGCCGCATCCACTAAAGGATAGCCAGTACGACCTTCGCACCATGCACGGAAGTTGGTGTCAGCTACATCACCCTGTTCCCACTGGATTGCGTCATAGGCAGGTTTGAACGCTGATTTTTCGACGCGTGGATGATGATGCAGAATCATAAAATAAAAATCCCGCCACACCAATTCATTGAGCCAGATTTGCGCACCCTGATGATTGCCGGTACGGACTTGCTGCATGGCTTCGCGCACCAGATGGCGCACGCAGACAGTGCCAAAACGTAAATGTACAGATAAGTAGGACGGACCTTTTACCGCTGGAAAATCCCGCGTCACATCGTAGTCTTTCATCCGGTTCACGAAATCTTCAAACAGTTGTCGGCCGCCAGACATCCCCGCTGGTAAATTGATGGAATGTATTTCTGCCTCCGCGAAGCCCATCGCTGCCAGTGAGGGTATCGGTGTCGTTGCAACAGCATGCAATCTGTCAGCGTACGTTTCTATCGGATAAGCACGTGAGTAAAAGTCATCCGACTGCGCGTAGAACTTTTTGAGCCACGCATTTTTGTATGGCGTGAAAACAGAAAAGGGCGTATTGGACAACGACAAGACCTCGCTTTTTTCAAAAATCACCTGATCTTTGTAGCTGAACATCTCGCAGGACATTTCTTTCAATGCTTGCCGTACCTGCGTGTCGCGTTCGATCGCCGCAGGTTCATAGTCATGGTTCACAAAAACGGCTTTGGCCTGTAACTCGGCAGCTAATGCTGGAATCTCCGTCATTGCTTCGCCGTAACGAACAACCAGGCTACCACCCAGTGCTTGCAGCGATTGCTGCAACTCCAGGACACTGTCATGGATGAATTTGACGCGTCGATCATTAGTGGGCAAATGATCAAGGATCGCTTTGTCAAAGATGAATACGCCAACGACAGCCTTGCTCTGACGCAATGCATGATAAAGCGCTGCATGATCAAAGCTGCGCAGGTCACGGCGGAACCAAACTAGCGAGAGGGGTAACTGAGAAGTGAGTTCGCTCATGAAATGCTTAAGTGAGTATTGCTGGATGGGAGAAAAATACAGATTCAGTATGGCAATCCGATGTCGTTCAAATTATAGCGAGTCTGTCGAGATCCTGCCGAGACAAGATTGCGTTCAATTTCTAGGATGGGTTTTTATTTGGCTTCCCTGTGACGATTTACCGAAAAGGTTGCATCGATATTATAAAAGTATGAAATAGCTTGAATACAGTTTGATTGGGATGAACACATTCAGTGAAGTAGAAAAAATCTCGCTAATGAGCGAAGCATTCTGTTCGTTATGCATGTAACCAGATGTGTGTTCAGTATTTGTTCGTAAGATTTGGTGTGCCGCTATGTGACGGACTCTATATTTATTAGCTTTGTGAAGGAATGCTCTGCAACATCATTGCGATGTACAGAGCAACTAGATATTAATTATTTATTGCACCTGCCTCTATGCTAACACTATGTCGAGATCGCTTTGGGGTGACCAAAGTTTATTTTAAATTTCAATGAGGAAAAAGAAGAATTTCTGAAATTGTTGCTTGTTATGACGATTTAATTTTTTACAATGAAGAGAAGGAAGAGAAGATGCATGCAAAATTTAATCTAAATCCAGAAAATGAAACTTGGCAAAATCATTTTTATAGCGGAAATACAATCCACGAAGCAAACAAAGCGATTGTTGAAACAGATTTAGATAAATTCAAAGATATAAATGGCACCCTGCAAGCCAAGGAAATAATAGAAAATTGGTTTCCTAAAATAAAAGCAGATGTATTTTTATCTCATTCCCATAAAGATGAGAAACTAATAATTGGACTTGCAGGATGGTTGAAAGATCAATTTGGAATCAAGTCATTCATAGATTCTACTGTGTGGGGATACTCAGATAAGCTGTTAAAAACAATCGATAATAAATACTGTAAAAATGAATCAGGTAACACCTACAATTATGATCAAAGAAATCGCTCAACGAGTCATGTGCATATGATGCTATCCACAGCACTTGCTGACATGATTGATCAATGCGAGTGTGTTATTTTCGTCAATACACCAAATTCTTTTAAACCTGCCGACTATTTTAAAGATGAAGGTGAAACAGAGTCACCCTGGATCTATTCTGAAATTGCGATGACCCGTATGCTCAGAGAAAGAGCACCAGAAGAACATCGTCCACAGCAGGGATGCGAGTCTTTTGATGTATCTCTAGAGCATCTGAAAGAAGCAAGGAAAATGGAACTGCGAATTTCATATCCAGCAGATTTGCTTCATTTGACACCATTAAGCCTCTCTGATTTAACAAAATGGGAAAATAAAGAAGGTCAAAATAAGCGAAAAGCATATGCCCTTGATTCGCTCTACGAAATGAAAAGGAAGTGATATGGCAAACGAAGAAAAAATCGCTCACCTTGGTTTTATTCAAGGTGTCATCAACAGAATGGGAAACAATTCTTTTTTAATCAAAGGATGGGTTGTAACATTGGTTGCTGCAATATTTGCTTTATCAGCAGAGAAAGCGAATGTGACGTTCGCATATGTAGCATTCTTTCCGTTGATATTCTTTTGGTGGCTGGATGCCTTCTTCCTTCATCAAGAAAGACTCTATCGCAAGCTCTACGAAAAAGTAGCGGATGAGACAGAACCGAGCTCACAGTTTTCTATGAATGCCTATAAGTATGAAAAAGAAGTGGATTGCTTTTACAAGGTATTTTTTTCAAAAACATTGAGATATTTTTACGGTCCTATTGCAGTATTGCTTTTAATATTTATGTGGAAAATATTAGACTTAATAAAAATATAATAAATTCAAGGAAAATAAAAGCGAGTCAATTGAACTGACTCCATTTAGTTGGATAGATTAATTGCTAAGCTACCGAGGGCTGATTTCTGTATTGCACAGGACTTAGCCCTTTTAATTTTATTTTGATGCGGTCATGCTTATCGTGGATAGGTGATGTGACGATTGCCGATGCTATTCTGGATATCTGATCAAAACCTACTTGAGACGCGAGCAAAGGATGACGATATATTTCATTTGCAGTTTGCAAGCTAGTACGACAATCACGCCGCATAGCGAGTTTCAACATGCATGAAAGAAATAAGTTCGTGCTTGGGATGTATGTTTGCCGTTAGGGAAATGTCTTAAATAAACTGAATTTATGGTTTCAATTGCAATAAATGGTTGTACTTAGCCCTTGCTATACATCGAAAAACCACGCCAAAAATGCTAGAATACGGGAATGGTGAAGCAAATAAAATCCCCTCAAACAGACTTAAGCGATAACAAGTCCGCATCCTCAATGGCGCTATCAGACACAGATGAATCTGCAACGGTGGAACAACCATTGATTGCCGAGCTTAATCTGACAAATCATTTTCTGATCGCGATGCCTGGTATCGAGGATCCGGTATTCGGCGGCTCTGTTGTGTATCTCTGTGAACATAACAAACGGGGTGCAATGGGTATGGTGATTAACCGTCCGACCGATATGACGGTGGCTGGTTTATTCGACCGCATTGATCTGAAACTTGAACACATTTCTGACTCACATCCGCTTGGCAAAGAGCCGGTCATGTTAGGTGGCCCGGTACAAGATGATCGTGGTTTTGTCTTACATGCGCCCGTCGGAAAATATACGTCCTCACTCAAAGTGACGGAGGATATTGCTTTTACAACATCGCGTGATGTGCTGGAAGCAATTGCTGCTGGTGACGGTCCTGAGCGCGTACTCATGGCGGTGGGGTATGCCGGATGGGGCGCTGGGCAACTCGAAAAAGAAATCCTGAGCAATAGCTGGCTGACGGTGCATGCGGATCCTGAAATTGTATTTGCGCTACCTCTGGAAGAGCGCTTTAATGCCGCCATTAAGCTGTTGGGTATCGATCCGCTGATGCTGGCTCCGATTGCGGGGCATGCCTGATGGGGGTGAGTCCGGTATCCACTCCCGCCCATGGTACGATTCTGGCATTTGATTTTGGCTTGAAACGTATCGGCGTTGCTGTTGGTAATACCTTTCTCCGGCAAGCCGAACCCTTAAGCATTATTCATGCAGCGACCAATGACGGTAAATTTGCCGAAGTCGCTGCACTGATCAACAATTGGCAACCGGTGTTGTGCATTGTGGGCTTACCGATGCATCCTGATGGGGAAGCCCATGAGATGACTCAGCGTTGTACGCGTTTTGCCAATCAATTGCAGGGTCGGTTTAATGTGCCGACTGCGTTGGTCGACGAGCGTTATTCATCGGCAGTACTAGATGGAAAACGCGGGGAATTTATCGACGACGACGCGGCCGCCCTTATTCTGCAACAATATTTTGACGAGAATCCATGACCATACTTGCCCCTTCCCTGAATGCAGAAGCACTGTATCAACAGTTATTGAGTCAGATAAAAACGCATCTGATCTCCGATCCTCACCCTTTAGCGATTGTCGGCATTTATTCAGGTGGTGTATGGATTGCCGAACGTCTGGTCAGTGATCTGGGCATCAGTCACAGCGCTGGTCAGATCGATGTCTCTTTTTATCGCGATGACTACGCCGCCAAAGGTTTGCATGCGAGCGTCAAACCATCGCAGATTCCGTTTGATGTCGATGGCGCGCATATTTTGCTGGTGGATGACGTGCTGTACACCGGCCGCACCACCCGTGCCGCTATCAATGAATTATTCGACTATGGCCGACCGGCGCGCATTCTGCTTGCTGCACTGGTCGATCGCGGTGGCCGTGAGTTACCGATCGCTGCTGATTTTGTTGCCCATGTTGCCCCATTTGAACCCGCTGTCTCTGTAAATCTGCAACGTGCAGAGGATGGCACACTGAGCTTCTCTATTGATCATGCATAATCCTCAACTGAACAAACACGGCGAACTCCAGCATCTGCTGACGATAGAAGGCCTGCCTAAATCGATTATTAATCACATTCTTGATACGGCATCGTCGTTTGTCAGTGTCAGTGATCGTGAAGTCAAAAAAGTTCCACTGATGCGTGGTAAGAGTGTTTTTAATCTGTTCTTTGAAAACTCCACCCGTACCCGCACGACATTTGAGATCGCGTCTAAGCGCTTATCGGCAGACGTCATTAACCTCAATATCGCGGCCTCCAGTACCAGTAAGGGGGAATCCCTGCTCGATACCATCGATAACTTGGCGGCGATGCATGCGGATATGTTCGTTGTGCGTCACGCAACCTCTGGTGCGCCATTCCTGATTGCCAAGCATCTCAATGATACACGCCAGCACCATGTGCACGTGGTCAATGCGGGTGATGGACGCCATGCACATCCCACGCAGGGTCTGCTGGATATGTACACCATCCGTCATTACAAAAAAGATTTCACTAACCTGACTGTAGCAATTGTCGGTGACGTTTTGCATAGCCGTGTTGCACGCTCTGATATTCATGCATTGACGACACTGGGCGTGCCGGAAGTGAGGGTGATTGGTCCTCGTACTTTGTTGCCAGGTGGTTTAGAGCAGATGGGAGTTCGCGTCTTTACTGATATGAACGAAGGCCTTAAAGGCGTTGATGTCATCATCATGCTGCGTTTGCAAAATGAACGTATGAGTGGCGCTTTATTACCCTCTGCGCAAGAATATTTTAAGAGTTATGGCCTCACACCTGAACGCTTAGCACTCGCCCATCCGGACGCGATTGTGATGCATCCGGGACCAATGAACCGTGGCGTCGAGATTGACTCTGCTGTCGCTGATGGACCGCAAGCCGTTATTTTGCCGCAGGTGACTTTTGGGATTGCTGTACGTATGGCCGTGATGAGTATTGTTGCTGGCAATAGCGGCGGCGACGCTTGAGAGAATAGCTAAACGTAGCATTGAGCCTGCCTGATTGTAGCGATCATGGCGATTGTGGCGATGTACTAGGAATAAAACATGAAAATACAAATACAAAACGGTCGAGTGATTGATCCCGCGAGCGGCAATGATGCCGTGCAAGACGTATTTATCGCGGATGGAAAAATTCTCAGCCTTGGCACTGCACCGGATGGCTTTACCGCCGATCAGGTGATCGATGCGAGCGGACTCGTCGTTGCCCCAGGCTTAGTTGACCTGAGTGCACGCCTGCGTGAGCCAGGGTTTGAGTACAAAGCAACGCTGGAATCCGAGCTGCAGGCAGCGATGCGTGGCGGCGTCACCAGTCTGGTTTGTCCACCGGACACGGATCCGGTGCTCGATGAGGCTGGTCTGGTGGAGATGCTCAAGCAACGCGCGCGGATGCAGAATAAGGCGCACGTCTATCCGCTCGGCGCGCTCACTGTTGGTCTCAAAGGTGAATCACTGACTGAAATGGCAGCGCTTACTGATGCAGGCTGTATTGGGTTCTCACAGGCAGAAGAAACCATCGCCGATACCAACACCTTGCAGCGGGCATTGCAATATGCGGCAACGTTTGGCTACACCGTTTGGTTACGCCCACAAGACCCGTATATCGGCAAGGGGGGTGTTGCACATAGCGGCCCACTAGCGTCGCGTCTCGGTTTATCTGGTGTGCCAGTCATGGCAGAGACAATTGCTTTGCACACCCTGTTTGAGCTCATGCGCGCAACAGGTGCCAAAGTACATCTATGTCGTATTTCATCCGCGGCTGGTCTAGCACTGGTGCGTGAAGCGAAAAAAGAAGGTTTGCCACTTAGCTGTGACGTCGGTGCGCATCATGTGCATCTGACCGATGCGGACATCGGTTTTTTCGATTCCAATGCCAGAATGACGCCACCTTTGCGCAGTCAGCGTGATCGCGACGCCATCAAAGCGGCTTTAGTCGATGGTACGATAGACGCGATCTGTTCCGATCATACGCCGGTCGATGATGATGAGAAATTACTGCCATTTGCTGAGGCATCTGCAGGGGCAACCGGACTAGAATTGTTGTTATCCTTGGCATTAAAATGGGTAGAAGATAGCCGTGGTGATGTGTCACTGAAGCAGGCGTTAGCGGTTATCACCTCTAACGCAGCGCAGGTGGCGGGGATTGATGCCGGTAAACTGGCAGCAGGACAGGTTGCCGATCTGTGTATTTTTGATCCTGCCCAACGCTGGAAAGTCGAATCGAAAGCACTGGTCAGTCAGGGGAAACATACTTTATTTTTAGGGTATGAATTACCAGGTGTGGTCAAATTAACGATGGTCTCCGGTCGCGTTGCATTTAGCACGTTGCAGTAAGCGTTGATACAGATTGGCTCTGGATACGCAGTCGGTCATTTTTCGCGTAGATAGTGATGGTTGACGGATCCCGACAAGGCATTCTCTCTATCGTAGTGAATTTGATTAAAGCATCGAAGTACACATTAATATCGAGAAGCGGGAGTACTGACTTTTTATAGTCCGACTCCCATTTTTTGTGATGAAAATAAACTAAATTATTGATACTTTTTCTGAGTATCTGGTGAGTTCAGCATGCTTTTTTGGTCATTCTTTCGCGTCTTTCTCCATTTACTATCGGGATTGTCGATTTGTATTTTTGTTTTCCCTTTTTTGGATGCAGAGAAGCAACAGCAACGTGTCCGTACTTGGTCGCAACAGCTGCTTGCCATCTGTACGATCGACGTACGCTTTATTGATGCGAGCCGAGGCGAGATCGCTGATCGTGCCATGATCGTCTCGAACCATGTGTCGTGGCTGGATATTTTTGTCATTAATACCTTACATCCTTGCCACTTTGTCGCAAAATCAGATATTCGCCAATGGCCTTTGATTGGTTTTTTATGTGAAAAAGCAGGAACGATTTTTCTGGCACGTGGAAAACAGCGTGAAGTGCGCCGGATTTACGAAGGTCTGGTGCATCAGATCGCAGATGGAAAAAGGATCGCTTTTTTTCCTGAAGGAACCACCGCAGCCCAAGGAAAATTATTGCCATTTCATGCCAATCTTTTTGAGGCGGCGATTGAGGCAAAAGTACCTGTTCAACCATTTGTGGTGCGTTACGTTGATGGCCAAGGAAAGTTCCATCCAGCAGCTGATTTTATTGGCGAGATGACATTTGCGCAGAGCATGGCAATCATTCTGAAAGCACCCAGTATGACGGCTGAACTAACACGGTTGCCGGCTATTTCGACAGAGGGCGCACATCGCCGCGAAGTAGCCCAACTAGCCAGAGTAGCGGTACAGCAAACGTTAGGTATTACTGATTAATCGATCTGATTTCTGACTAAAAATTTGTTGCTCAGACTCGTTTTATGGTCACTCTACCTATCGGTTGATATAAAAAATCTTAGATTGCTACAGGGTGCTCTAGGACATCAGCCGAAGTCAGCAGTGCCTGTACTGCCCGCTCAAACAACGGTTCTGCTTCCAGAAAACGTACTCGACCGTGCGCGATCATGCGACGGAACATCCGGACACTGACGAGCGATGGCTTGTCATGTCCTTCCAGATTCAGAACTAAATTGCGTAATTGTGGGTCTACCCAGCTCAATTTTCCGGTGCTTGGTTTACATCCTAAATGCAACTCTAAACTGACGCCTGTTCGTAAGCGTTCTTTAATCATCTCAGGGGTCACGTCTTTTACTGTGGCAGACGCCGCGGTTAAAGGCGTTGTCGTTGTTGACGCTAATTCCTGATCGCAAAGCCGATCCAGCATTTCTACCTGAATATCGAGTTCACGGATTGCCTTATCAAGAATTTCCTGAATTTCCGGTTTTTTCGCTTCGTTGCTCAGTATGTCTTGTGGCATCTCCGCAGGATAGATGAATGGATGGAAATGATGGTGAATCGTGGGCAAGGATAAAGAACGCCCAGGTATATCCGATTTTGTAGTGCGTAATGCGGCCGTATGTGCATCGACAAGCCAGTCAAGCAGTCTTTTTTGATAAGGCTGGTCGCAGTTGATTAAGTTCAAGGCCTCACGGATGCTACTCAGAATAATCGGCAAGAGGACAAATAGTTGCGTGCGGTCTTCGTCCGCTACTTTCGGTACGATACTCCACAATAAATCAGGCACCAATAAGCGGTAGCGGGTGCCACGTTTGGTGTTGTCGCGTTCGACGAGTTCAATCGCTGAGACCCAGGTGTTTTCAAGGAATTCGCGCAAGAAAGGATTGATCGTCAGCTTTTGCAGTGCTTCTTGCATCTGCGCTGCGATGTGGACGATGCGCAGGGTGCGGTTTTGCACTTCTTCGACGGCTTCGATGGTCTTTGCAGTCTGTTTGTCGCTACTTCGTAATTCACGCGCAATGAAGGCGTCAAACTCGTCGAGCATGCGGATGAAGAGCTGAGAGTTTTCACTTTCGTCTTCCAACAAAGTTTCAACGATGCGGCAAATCTCTTGCGTGATGTGAACACCACTTGGATCAACTTGTTTTAATCCTAACGAGATCGAGCCAACCCGGTTAATCAACAGACGGGCCGGATGGCCTTTTTGAGTCAACAGACTTTGATCTCGTAGTGCAATTTTAAGAACCAAGAATTGCAAGCGTCCAAGTTGGGCGCGAATCTCAGCCGGTACCTGATTGTCACTTAGAATAAATTCAAACAACATGGCAACGACGTCAATAGTCATTTGTTCATCGACATTTTCAGTCATGTCGTTGAGCTGTTCACGTTGTTCCAGAATCAGATTGCGGATTCTGCCCAGCGTGTCAAACATATGTTCCGCTGGTGCTGTATGCGTTCTTTGCAATTGTTGAACGGATTGAACGATCCCCGATTCGGAGTTGCGTGGTATCTCCTGATAGCCGCCTTCATCCAATCCCGCTGCCGATCGTAGAGGAAGGCGATGTAGGTTTTCATCTGTTGCTGACCCACTTTTAGAAATGTCATCAACACTTGTTATAGCACCAGAAAAAAGGCCTGTATTTTCATTGAGAGCATTGCTTCGATCCAATGCGTTGCCACCAGTCGCTACACCGGACTCACTTTGAGAAGGGGGTGTTGAGACAGCATTGACAGCGCTGCGCCCACTAAAAATTTGTCGTAGTACTGTACCGATTGATTGATGCTGACCAAGCCAATTAAACTGACTATCAGTCCCCCTTGCTGAAGAATCAACGTCAGAGTCAACGGAATCGCCTTGATGATCACGCTTGCTTTCGCTCGTCCCTGCAGTATGTGGTAACTGTTGAGAAAAAGTAGAACCAAGAGGGACATTTTCATTGAATCTGGGACTGGTGTTTCCACGCCCTCCACTGATGCCGCTTGCCAAATGACGAACTGCCTGCAGCAACTGACTTATTCGGTTTCTGGATTGATCGCTTGCGATTTCTCCAGAGGCAGTGTTATCGACATTGTCGCCAGTAGCCGCGCTACGAGAGTGAGTAAGTGTTTGTTCGCCTTGATGCTGCGCAGTGCGATCATCGGCCGATTGCAACCTACCAGATACCGTGAGGTCATTGTTGATCTCAGGAGTTGCTTGCAGCTCATTCTCACCGTTTGGCGTTTCTGCTATTGAATCACCTAAAGCTGTATTCGGATTTTGTGTTTTTTTTAATTTGAATTGCAGCTCAGCAGCGACTCCGTGAGCAGCCATACAATTGTTGATATTCTCGTAAATTGTTGGCACATAACGAGAAAAATCTTCTGCAATCTGTGTTTCAAGAATAGTGCACAGGTCGCGTTCAAGTTGTAATTCGTCGAGTGTATTAGAGATACTGCGTGCAAGTAAATAGGGACGGAATGGATTTTCTCGTTCTTTAATATCGTCTTGTGCGAATAAAATAGCAATGCGGATATTTAAGTCACGAATCTGGTCACTTGCTTCAATTCGAAATTTTTCTGTAATTTCATTGAGCAATAATTCGTCGTCAAAAACATGGGTGTCGACCAGCGATAGGTTATTGCTGTTCAGGCTCAATGCAGACACCGGACGAAACGTATTGTAGGTTGTCTGAAAACTTCTTGTGAGCAGCGTTTCAAGGCTAAGGCTCAATTGTTCAATCAACTCTCGTGATTTGCGCAGGATATTGCAAGCATGGAGATATTGCGTTTGCTGTGCCGAACTGTAAGCGCTTTCCGCTTTTTTGAACAAAGCCTCAATAGTGTATGGCAGTGCTTCTTCTACCGATTTCAAAAACGTTTTTTGAAATTCAGTGCGAACAATGGGAAGAAGTTCATTGGGGTCCATACTTTTACCTGGTGGCTTTGTCATGCGTTTTAAAAATCTACTAACTATTTAAGTCATCGAAAGTATATGCGTATTTATTTAGATAAAATTTCAGAAGGCGGCGATTTTAACATTTTTGACAACTTCATTGTTATTTTTGAAACAAAAAAGTATCATCTCACAGCCCATCATGACGTAATCAGACCCCAAACGAACGTCGTCGCACGGTTAGCCTCAGCGGAATCGCGACCGAAGATTTCCTTCGGGCAATGGTGTTGGTTTTTTTTAACGCTATTGATATGAACGGCGCTAGCGTTTGCTGGAAAAGCGACAAGCTCTGACAGAACTTATCTTTTGTATATGATGGCAGTTGGCGTTTAACTGTCGTGGGATCGTCGTTTAACCAGGTTTTTGTTGTTGCGGGCAATCAACTTGAATGATCTGGCGATCATTCATTGCGACCGCGGTGAGTTTCCCACCCCAGACGCAACCTGTATCGAGACTGATGAGATTGGGTCGTAGTACTAGCCCCAGCGTTGACCAGTGTCCAAAAACAACGGTGCAATCAGCCGTTGCTCTTGGAAGATCAAACCAAGGGGCATAACCTGCCGGTGCCGCTGCCAACCCATCCTTGCTTGCAAAGTCCATGCGTCCTTCTGCGGAACAGAAACGCATTCTTGTTAAGGCATTCACAATGCAGCGCAGGCGGTCATTGCCCTGTAAATCATTAGACCAAGCTTCTGGTGTATTGCCGTACATCGTGCGCAGAAACGCTAACCAGTCGACACTTTTTAGCATGGTTTCGACTTCGTGCGCGAGGGCCATCGTTTGTTGTGCAGACCAAGAAGGAAATAGTCCGGCGTGAACTAGCAAATGTGCATTTTTCAAGATGGCCATTGGGCGGTGTCGGAGCCAATGCAATAGCTCATCTCTATCTGGTGCTTGTAATATCTGATCCAAGGTGTCGCTTCGGTGACTTGGGCGTATGCCATTGGCGACCGCTAACAGATGTAGATCGTGATTTCCTAGTACGCTTTCAGCTTGTCCGGTTTGTTGTAATGTTCGGATCAGGCGCAAAGTCTCAAGAGATTTTGGACCGCGATTAACCAAGTCACCGGCAAATAGATAGTAATTGTTAGATGACGTCCGTTCTATCAACGCAATGAGTTCATGCAATTGATCCGCGCAGCCCTGAATATCACCAATAAAATACGTAGTCGACATTGTTGACTCAGTGATCCGCGCCGAGGCGTTTAGCTTCAGCACGACTGATTAACGCTTGTTGTTTTTGCTCTTCGCGCAAACTTGCTGTCATCATCGTTGGCCAGCCAATTAAGTGTTGTTCGGCGATTTCCGCCATGCCGCGCATCCATGCCGGAGATTCATTGAGACAGGGTATGTAATTAAACTCCTTACCACCAGCATGCAAGAATTCTTCTCGAACTTCCATGGCGATTTCTTCCAGAGTCTCAAGGCAATCGGCAATAAATCCAGGGCAGATGACATCAATACGTTTTACGCCATCTTTAGCAAGTTGTTTCACTGTCGGTGCGGTATAGGGTTGTAGCCATTCTGCACGACCAAGGCGCGACTGAAATGTCACCAGATATTGATCCTTGCTGAGCCCCAGCGATTCAGCGAGCAAACGCGCAGTCTTATAACATTCGCAGTGATAAGGATCACCGCGCATCAGGAACGCTTTTGGCAAGCCATGGAAACTCATGACGAGTTTTTCTGGCCGCCCATAGGTTTGCCAGTGATGCAGTACGGATTGTTTTAAGGCGTCGATGTAGGCCTCATGATCATGATAATTTTTTACCATGCGTAGTTCAGGGACGTTACGCACTTGTTGGTAGTGACTAAACACAGCATCAAAGTTAGAGGCCGTGGTGGTCGCTGAATATTGAGGGTATGCAGATAAAATCAGCAGACGCTCATAGCCTTCCGCTTTGAGTTTTTGTAACACGGAAGGAATAGAAGGAGAGCCGTAACGCATGGCGTAGACGACATTCACATCATGCCCACGTTCGCCTAGATAGCCCTTCAATAGCAAGGCTTGTTTTTCTGTGTGAATTTTTAAAGGAGAACCCTCACTGGTCCAGATCGACGCATATTTTTTTGCAGATTGGCTTGAGCGAAATGGCAGAATGATCAGATGAAGGATAAACCACCAGATCAGGCGCGGTACTTCGACGATACGTCTGTCCCATAAAAATTGTTTTAAATAACGTCTCACCGCTGAGCTTGTTGGCGCATCCGGCGTGCCGAGGTTCACCAAAACAACGGCAGTTTTGCCTATCTTGCCGTGGGAGTAGTTAGGTTCTTTCAGAAAGCGCATGGAATATCTTTACAATAAAATTAAGAGGCCAGTAATTCTCTGGCGTGTTTACGGGTTGTCGCGGTAATCTCTATGCCGCCAAGCATACGGGCAATTTCCTCAACGCGTTGTTTGTTGTCGAGGGGCGAGATGGACGAAATAGTTTTTCCTTCTCTATTGGCTTTACTCACCTGGAAATGCTGATTAGCTTGGCTGGCGACTTGTGGTAAATGCGTGACACACAAGACCTGACGATCCTGTCCCAAGCGTTTGAGTAAGCGCCCAACTACTTCAGCAATCCCGCCACCGATACCACTATCGACCTCGTCAAATATCAGCGTTGGCGTTGCTGTGGCGCATGAGGTAATGACGGAAATCGCTAGCGAAATTCGCGCCAGTTCGCCACCCGAGGCAACCTTAGCGAGTGGCCGCGCCTGCACGCCGGCATGGCCAGCGACCAAAAACTCGACCTGTTCCAAGCCATAACTGGTGGCATCACACGGATTGAGTGAAACCACAAAACTACCGCCGCTCATGCTCAACTCTTGCATAGCAGCCGTCACAGCCAGGCTTAATTCTTGGGCGATCTTCTTACGAGCGCTACTCAGTTTTTGGGCTGACTTCAGATAGCGTTGTTGTGATTTCTCTTCTTCCGCTTTGAGGGCTTCAATATCAGTGGCATTGGCTAATTGAAGAAGTTGTGCGGACAACGTTGCAAATTCTTCGTGCAATTTTTCTGGCGTAACATGGAATCGTCTTGCTGTTGAATGAATGATTTCAACGCGACTGTCGACTTCGCGCAAACGTGCTGGGTCGAGTTCTGTACGGCTTAAATAATCATTGAGCGCATAGGTCGTTTCTTGTAGGTGAATACAAGCTGACTCCAACGCATCGGTGACGGGTTTTAAAGCGATATCGTAGTCGAGCAGCTTGAGTAATTTTTGTTGTACTGCTGAGAGTTGAGAAAGAACCGGATGGTCAGATTCTGAAATCAACGCAGCGGCCTCTTGTGCCCCATCAAGTAGGCTCGCCGCATGGGCGAGGCGGCTATGTTCTTGGGTGATGTTTTCCCATTCACCCGCTTTAATTTGTAACTTATCGAGCTCACCAACTTGCCATTCGAGTCGTTCGCGTTCTTGCAAGACGCTCTTGGCATTGGTTTCAAATTCTTCGCGCTGCTTACTCAGGTTACGCCACGCTTTATACAAAGCAGTTACCTCAATCACTTGCGGCTCAAGACCACCCTGCATATCGAGCAGCGCCCGCTGTGCTTCTGTTTTGAGTAAGGATTGGTGCGCATGTTGACCATGGATATCGACCAGTAGGTCACCCAATTCGCGTAACTGGGTCGCGGTTGCTGTAATACCGTTAATCCACGCTTTTGAGCGGCCGGCATTATCGATGGTACGGCGCAAAATTAACTGCTGTTCCGGATCGCTAAAATCATTGTCTTCCAGCCAATGGCTGACCGCTTGATTGAGCGAAAATTCAGCACTAATATCAGCTTTGGATGCGGATTCTCTGACCATACTGGCGTCACCGCGTCCACCGAGTGCCAGACTGAGGGCGTCGATCAGGATGGATTTTCCTGCACCAGTTTCACCGGTGAGTACACTGAAACCAGAAGAAAATTCCAGCTCTAAAACATCAACAATCACAAAATCACGAATAGCAAGCGTGCGCAGCATAATAGGGGGAGTCTAGTAAAGTTATCGTCGATTAAAAGAAATCATGGATAGTCGTGACTGATCTGAATTACCCATGAATAAGCCCTAAGTGATATTGTAGCAACTGAGGATTAATTCAGTGCGCCTTCCACAGACGGATATTCGTTCCAATGTAATTTTTCCCGCAAGGTATTGTAGTAATTCCAGTCTTGTGGGTGCAAAAATGTGACCGTATGTGTTGATCGCTTAACGACAATCCTGTCTTGATGCATCAGACTAGCAAAGGTTTGCATATCAAAATTCACGCTGATGTCACGGCCAGCAGCAATTTCAATCACCACCTCACTGCTATCTGGTAACACAATAGGGCGGTTCGACAACGCGTGAGGGGCAATGGGCACCATCACGATGCCATTGAGGCTTGGGTGCAGTAATGGCCCACCTGCCGATAACGCGTAGGCCGTCGATCCTGTTGGTGTTGAAACAATCAGGCCGTCTGAGCGTTGGTTATACATAAACAAACCATCGACTTCGACCCGTAATTCAACCATCCCTGATCCCGCACCGCGCGCCACGACAATATCGTTAAACGCCATGCCACTAAAAATCTGATTGCCGTCACGTACGACGATCGCTTGTAAAAGACTGCGGCGCTCAGATACATATTTCCCTTGCAGCATGTCGCTGATAACTGGGATCATACGATCGAGGGGAATATCGGTAATAAATCCGAGTCGGCCTTGATTGATGCCGATCAATGGTACGTTATAGGGGGCAAGTTGGCGCGCAATCCCGAGCATCGTTCCATCGCCACCGACGACAATAGCAGCATCTGCTGTTTTGCCGATGTCAGGGACCGACATGGCTGCGAGACCCTCTAGTTGAATATAGCGGGCAGTTTCTTCTTCCAGAACGACGGTGTGACCAGCCTGGTCCAGAAAGTGTGCCAGCTCGTACATAGAGTCAGTGATGCCGGCAGCATTATATTTACCAACAAGTGCAATCGTTTTAGCCTGAACAGTCATAGAAAATGTGGGGTGACGTGATTCGTCAGATTAGACCATAATTACGCAAAAAATGAACTAACTGAGTGCCTGATATGACAATTAAAGCAGTATTGCTGGATTTAGATGACACCTTATGGCCGGTTGCTCCGGTCATTCAACATGCAGAAGCCACTTTATACGCGTGGATGCAGGAGCATGTACCGAATGTTGTATCGATGTATGACATCAGCTCTTTGCGTGTAAGACGTCAGGCTTTAGTGTCGACGAATCCTCGTTTTAGTTACGATTTGTGGGCGCTGCGCCATCGTTTATTGCAAGATGTGTTTATCGAACAGGGGGAGGATGTCGCCAAGGCCGATACCGCGATGGCGGTGTTTGCTGCCGCGCGCAATGCGGTAGAACTCTATCCGGATGTCACCCCCGCCTTGACAGAATTAGCAACGAGGGTGAAATTGGGGACCATCTCCAACGGGTTTGCCGACCTCCATGCGATTGGCTTGGCACCGCATTTTGAGGTGTCGATTGCTGCGCATCAGTTTGGTTGTGCCAAGCCGGATGCGAGGATTTTTCATGCTGCTTGTGAGAAATTGCGCTTACTCCCAGCAGAAGTGTTGTATGTTGGTGATGATTTATTGTTGGACGTGCAAGGCGCCCAAGCTGCTGGTTTAAAAGCGGGGTGGATGAACAGACGCAGACTTGAGAGTAAAGACTCGCATCATCCGCACATAAAACCAGATGCAGAATTCAACGACTTGCATGATTTGACACAATGGTTGTGAAATTCAGTATGTTCAATTTGTCGGCCCTCGCATAAAATGCAGTCATGCAACTTGATATTCGCGCCCAAACACTCTTAAAAGCCCTTGTAGAACGCTACATCGCTGATGGTCAGCCTGTAGGATCGCGGGCTTTATCTAAAATATCCGGTCTGGAGTTATCTCCTGCAACGATTCGCAATGTGATGGCCGACTTGGAGGAATTAGGATTCGTTGCGAGTCCGCACACCTCAGCTGGCCGGGTACCGACGCCCCGAGGTTATCGTGTATTTGTGGATGAGTTGCTTACAGTGCAAGAAATTGACGAAAGTGCCTTAAGCTCTCGGTTGCAGCCTGGTTTTTTAACGCAACCACCACAAAGAATTATTGCGAATGCAGCGCAAATACTGTCCTCGCTGTCGCAGTTTGCTGGTGTTGTTATGACGCCAAAGACAGAATCTATTTTTCAGCAGGTGGAGTTTCTACGGTTATCGGAAAAGCGGATTTTGCTGGTTGTCGTCGCGCCGTCCGGCGACGTGCATAACAGGCTGTTACTGACTGATGTTGATTACAACTCCGCCCAATTAGTGCAGGCCGCCAATTATCTGAATCAGAATTTTAGCGGCCTGAGTTTCGATCAGGCGCGCCTTAGAATTAATAGTGAGTTACGTCAATTGCAGTCGGATATGACTCATTTGATGCAAGCGGCAGTAGAAGCCGGCAGCGATGCGTTGGCCGAGCAGGGGGACGAAGTGGTGATCTCTGGTGAGCGTAATCTGCTCAATGTGGAAGATTTATCGTCGAACATGAATTCCTTGCGCAAGCTTTTTGACATGTTTGAACAAAAAACCGGATTGATGCAGTTACTCGACGTATCGAGCAAAGCAACCGGTGTGCAGATTTTCATCGGTGGCGAATCGCAATTGGTGCCGATGGACGAGATGAGTATTGTTACTGCGCCTTACGGGGTCAATGGAAAAATCGTTGGTACCTTGGGTGTTATTGGTCCTACACGCATGGCTTATGAGAGGGTGATCCCGATCGTCGATATCACCGCCAAATTGCTTTCTAATGCACTGAGCCAGTAGAAAGGTTGACTATGGCAAATGAAAATGTCTCTATCTTGTTGGTTGACGACAACGATATCACGCGCGAAGTGCTGCGTATTGTGTTGCGCAGTGAGGGGTACAACGTTGTAGGAGAGGCAACGGATGGTGGTGCTGGGCTGGAGATGGCTTTGAAGCTGAGGCCTCACATCATTTTGCTCGACGTGGTGATGCCCAAAGTGAGTGGCCTAGAAGTTCTGCCAAAAATAAAGGATATGTTGCCTGACACGATGGTGCTATTGGTAACGGCTAGCAAAGATAGTGATACGATTTCAGAGGCTGTTGAAGCAGGCATTCATGGATTCATTCTTAAGCCATTCAACGCGCAAAAAATTCTCGAAACCGTTGCTGGTGTTGTCGCTAAGATGAAGCCCGATGCGAGTTGAAGGCTGATTGTTTTAATTGAAATAGGTCAGTAGCACTTGTCGTTTTGCCGTTCTTTATCATCTTAGAATCGAACGGTGCCTGACAAGTGCGCTAACGTGAGTTCAAGAGGGCAAGAGGATATGCCCGAAACTTAACTTTCTTTGTGCGTACAATTTTCTTTGGTACAACTTCCGTAAATCGCCAGTGAGTGATCGGCGATTTTAAAACCGCGCTCTAAGGCAATCGTTTGTTGTCTTTTTTCGATTTCCGCATCAAAAAACTCTTCCACCCGACCACAATCCAAGCAAACCAGATGGTCATGGTGCGACCCTTCGTTCAGTTCAAAAATGGCTTTACCAGTCTCAAAATGATTGCGATGCAGCAATCCAGCTTGCTCAAATTGCGTCAGAACGCGATAAACCGTTGCCAGACCTACATCCATATTTTCATTCAATAGTATCTTGTAGACATCTTCCGCCGTCAGGTGTCTCACCTTGCTATTTTGAAATATTTCAAGGATTTTGAGTCGTGGTAAGGTCGCCTTGAGGCCGCTTGCTTTAAGATTTGTGGTGCTGTTTGTCATGTTTTCGGTCAAAAGATGGCTATCTGCTTTATGATATCGGGTTTTAGGGCATATTGCTCAATTACTGAGGGTACCTATGCGATTGTTGTTTTCGAAATTGAGTCAAGCGAAAGCTTTACGGGTTACAAGTCTGGTGTTACTGATCAGTGTAACTGCCTGCGCTTCTAAAACGCCTCTTCTGGCGGACAAGAACGCTACTGCAGCTGACACGGTGCCGAACACGGCAAGTGGAACACAAGTATACACGCCAAGCGGCGCCAAAAAGTTCTTAGGATATATCTCACCTTACCGTATCAGTGTACAACAAGGTAACTTTGTTTCTGAAGAAATGATGGCGCAAATTAAAGAAGGAATGACGCGTGAGCAGGTGCGGTTTGTCCTCGGGACACCGTTGCTGACGGACATGTTCCATGAAGATCGTTGGGATTTCCCATTCCGTCTGACGAAGCCGAAAGGCGAGCAAGTTTCCAGCCTGGTGACGATTTATTTTAAAAATAATACCGTATCGAAATTTGAAGGTGGTAATTTACCAACTGAGAAAGAATATCTGGCACGGATTACAGAATCGGCGTTAGGTCTTGAAAAAGTTGAATCCTTGAACGACCTCGATGGTACGCCGAAGAAAAAAGATAAAAAATAAAGAGAATTCAGCATGACAGTATTGAAAGTAGCGGTAGCTGGTGCCTCCGGCCGCATGGGGCAAATGTTGGTTGAGGCGATCACTGCCGCAGAAGGTATGGCATTGACCGGTGCATTAGATCTCGCGACATCCCCCGCAATTGGCGTCGATGCGGGTGCTTTTTTAGGCAAACCGACTGGTGTTAACATCGAATCGGCGTTATCGGTTGCATTAGCTAATGCCGATTATCTGATCGACTTCACGCGTCCTGAAGGTACCTTAAAGCACCTTGCCTACTGCGCTGAGCACGGTATCAAGATGATTATTGGTACGACCGGCTTTGATGAAGCAGGAAAAGCCGCGATTGCGAAGGCCGCCGAAAAAACAGCCATCGTGTTTGCGCCAAATATGAGTGTTGGGGTTAACGTCACGCTCAAACTCTTGGAAATGGCTGCCAAAAGCTTTTCAACTGGTTACGACATTGAAATTGTCGAAGCGCATCATCGCCACAAGGTCGATGCACCCTCCGGCACTGCCTTAAAAATGGGTGAAGTCATTGCTGATGCGCTGGGCCGTGATCTGAATGAAGTGGGTGTTTTTGCCCGCGAAGGCGTTACCGGTGAGCGCGATCCCTCGTCCATTGGTTTTGCAACGATCCGCGGTGGTGACATCGTCGGTGACCATACCGTGTTGTTTGCTGGCATCGGCGAACGTGTTGAGATTTCACACAAGTCCTCCAGTCGTGTGACATATGCGCATGGCAGTCTCCGTGCAGCACGTTTTTTAGCAGACAAATCTACTGGTTTGTTCGATATGTTTGACGTGCTGAATTTGCGCTAAGTTTGTTATGTCTACTGCGAGCAGCCAATATTGGGAGCAGTCAGATCAGTTTGGTCATGCAATTGCGTATTTGCTGTTGCTTATGTCCTTAGTGAGCTGGACCTTGATTTTAGCTAAGATGTGGTCTTTCTGGCGCGTGCGTAATGCCGCGCCAACGATCAGATCCTTCTGGTTAGCGCCGGGTATTGATGATGCATTGGCGTTGCTACGGCGCGCAGACCGCGAAAAAGTTTTTTTGTCTTTGGCCCACGCCGCTGTGCAAGTAACATCTCATCAGCACCGACTGGCAACGCTGAGCGTGGATAGTGATATCAGCGACGTCCTGACACGGTCGTTGCGGCAGGAATTGCAAGCCGCAACGACCCGTCTCGAAAATGGCCTAACGGTGCTCGCATCGGTTGGCGCGACAGCACCTTTTGTCGGTCTATTAGGCACGGTCTGGGGTATTTATCATGCATTAACCAGCATTTCTGCATCTGGTATGGTGCAAATCGATCAGCTCGCAGGTCCAGTGGGTGAGGCGCTGATTATGACTGCGTTGGGGCTGATGGTCGCTATTCCGGCAGTGCTGGCGTTCAATGCGTTTAATCGGATAAACCGGATCACGCTGGCTGAACTCGATGGATTTGCGCATGATCTGCATGCCCATTTCTGCCGCCTACACCACAATCATGCGGTCTGAGATGCGTTTAGTTCTTTTTGTACTCGGTGCGTGACAATGGCGTTTGGTCAATTTAACGATCACGGAAGTACATCCGCCAAGCCTCTGCAGAGCATGGCTGATATTAATGTCACGCCGATGGTGGATGTGATGTTGGTCTTGCTGGTAATTTTTATTATTACTGCGCCATTGATGACGCCGATGCTCAAACTCGATTTGCCGCAAGCTGCTGCCAAAGCGTTACCGCAACCGGCAGAGGTCTTGCATGTTGCCATTGATGCTAATGGCTTGATGTACCTCAATGATCAGGTGATTGATTATCCAGCGTTGGAGATCAGGCTTGATGCAGCAGGTCACCAGACCGTTCCCCCTGATTTACAACTGTGGGCAGATAAGTCCACACGCTACGAAACAATCGCCCGACTGATGTCGGCAGCTCAGGCAAAAGGCGTCAATAAGATCTCATTTGTCACTGATGCACCAAGGTGAAGCCTTGGCTTTGCTCATAAATGACGCTGAATTGACCCTGAAGCAGTTATAATCTAAGGTTCTGAGTCATTTTCGCACCTATCTCCGGTCACGCCATGCAAGAAAAATATACTCCCTCCGACGTCGAACAAGCGGCGCAATCCCATTGGAAAAAAATTGATGCCTACACGGCAACGGAAAACGATCCCCGTTTCCCGAAAGGCAAGTATTACGCCTGCTCCATGTTGCCTTACCCATCTGGTAAGTTGCATATGGGCCATGTTCGTAATTACACCATCAATGACATGCTCGCACGCCAGTTACGCATGAAGGGCTACAACGTCTTGATGCCAATGGGCTGGGATGCATTCGGTTTGCCGGCAGAAAATGCAGCGATTGCGTATAAAAAATCGCCAGCAGAATGGACTTACGCCAACATCGAAGACATGAAGTCGCAAATGCAACCGCTGGGTCTGGCATTTGACTGGTCACGCGAAGTCGCCACGTGCGATCCTGACTACTATCGTTGGAACCAATGGCTGTTTTTGAAGATGCTCGAAAAAGGCATCGCTTACAAAAAAACGCAGGTCGTTAACTGGGATCCGATTGATCAAACTGTGCTCGCTAACGAACAAGTCATCGATGGTCGCGGGTGGCGTTCAGGTGCTTTGGTTGAAAAGCGCGAAATTCCTGGCTACTACTTCGGCATAACCCAATATGCCCCCGAATTATTGGATAGCATAGAAACGCTCGATGGGTGGCCAGAACAAGTGCGCACTATGCAGCGCAACTGGATCGGTAAGAGCGAAGGCGTACGCTTTGCGTTCACGCATCAGATCACTGACGAATCTGGCGCATGGGTGCAAGACGGTAAAATGTTTGTCTTCACGACTCGTCCAGATACCATCATGGGCGTGACTTTCTGCGCCGTGGCAGCTGAGCATCCTCTGGCAACGCTGGCTGCAAAAAATAATCCTGTACTTGCTGCGTTTATTGAAGAATGCAAAGCGGGCGGCACCACTGAAGCAGAAATGGCGACCAAAGAAAAAGAAGGCTTGCCGACTGGTTTATTTGTGACGCATCCGTTGACTGGTGAACAAGTTGAAGTCTGGGTCGGCAACTACGTGCTGATGACTTACGGCGATGGCGCTGTCATGGGTGTTCCTGCGCATGATGAGCGTGATTTTGCGTTTGCAAAAAAATATGGCATCAACATCAAACAAGTTGTTGCTGTAGAGGGTGAAACGTTCACAACAGACGCGTGGGCAGACTCCTATGGAGATAAACAACGCGGTGTCATGATCAACTCTGGCAAGTATGATGGTCTGCGCTTTAAAGAGGCTGTGGATGCGGTTGCAACTGATCTGACTGCCAAAGAATTAGGCGAAAAGAAAACCACTTGGCGCTTACGTGACTGGGGTATTTCCCGTCAACGTTACTGGGGTACACCGATTCCTATCATCCACTGCGAATGCTGCGGTGATGTACCTGTGCCTTATGAAGATTTGCCAGTGGTTTTGCCGACGGAATGTATTCCTGATGGTTCTGGCAATCCATTGAAAACTCACGCCGAATTTCTGAACGTGCCTTGTCCAAAATGCGGCAAACCAGCGCAACGTGAAACCGATACGATGGACACCTTCGTGGATTCGAGCTGGTACTTCATGCGTTATACCTGCCCGGATGCCAAGACAATGGTCGATGAGCGCAATGATTACTGGATGGCGATGGATCAGTACATCGGTGGCGTCGAACATGCTGTTCTGCATTTGCTGTATGCGCGTTTCTGGACTAAAGCCATGCGTGATCTGGGCTTGGTGAAGATCGATGAACCATTTAAGAATTTGTTCACACAAGGGATGTTGCTGAACGAGTCCTACTTCCGCGAAGAGGATAGCGGCAAAAAGACGTGGTTCTATCCAAACGAAATTGAAGTGCAGCATGACGATAAAGGTCGTCCTGTTTCCGCGATTCTGAAGAGCGACGGTCAGCCAGTACAGATGGGCGGCATTGAGAAAATGTCGAAGTCCAAAAACAACGTGGTTGAACCAAAAGATATCATCACGCAGTTTGGTGCCGATACGGCGCGTTTGTTCACGATGTTCGCTGGTCCACCAGATCAGAGTGCTGCGTGGAGTAACAGTGGTGTAGAAGGTGCGTCACGTTATCTGCGCCGTTTATGGGCAAATGCCTTGCGTCTGTCCAGCAAGATCGCGGCTGGTGCAAACGTCACTGTGGATGCGACAGCCTATACAGCGGACGTGAAAGCCCTGCGTCGCGAAGTACACCTGACGTTGAAGCAGATTGATGGCGATTACGAGCGTCTCCAGTACAACACCGTCGTTTCTGGCGCGATGAAATTGCTCAACACCATTGAGTCATTTAAGTCAGAAGCGGATGGTCATGCTGTTGCATTGCGTGAAGCATTCAGTGTCTTGTTGCGTGGCTTGTATCCAGTGTGCCCGCACATCACGCATGCGTTGTGGCAAGAGTTGGGCTTTGCTGCCGAGTTGGGCGAATTGATTGATGCACCATGGCCGACAATTGATGAAGCCGCATTGGTACAGGACGAAATCGAGTTAATGATTCAGGTCAACGGTAAATTGCGCGGCAGCATCAAGGTAGCTAAAGATGCGGATAAAGCGACCATCGAAGCAACTGCCTTAGCGAATGAGGCAGTGCAACGTTTCTTGGAAGGCGCGCCGAAGAAAATTATCGTTGTCCCAGGGAAGTTAGTGAATATCGTTGCTTAATATTGTTGTTCACTTCGTTGTACAACGCTAAATCAGGAGAGCGCCGCATGCGTCAATTTTTTTTCCGTCAACAGACATGCTTGTTGATACTGGCTATGTTGATGAGTTTGTCCGCATGCGGTTTTAAAATGCGGGGGCCAGTCAGCCTCCCATTTCATTCGATTTATGTTGCATTACCTGATGCCTCTCCGCTTGGAAGTGAATTGCGCCGTCAGATCCATGCGAACGGGCAGACGCAAGTCATGGAGAGCGCAGATGGTGCTGAAGTCATCATGGATGTGCTTCAGGAATCTAAAGAGAAACAAATTCTGTCGCTCAATAGTCAAGGGCGGGTGCGCGAATATACGTTGCTTTATAACTTCAGTTTTCGGCTACGCGATGCGCAAGGTAAAGAGTATCTGGCACCAGTCAAAATGCAATTGAAGCGTACCCTGACTTTTAATGAGTCGGTGGTTCTGGCAAAAGAAACCGAGGAAGCGACGCTGTACCACGATATGCAGATTGATCTGGTGCAGCAAATTATGCGCCGCCTCTCTGTTGTGAAGATAGGCGATTAATATGCAATTACGCTTCGATGCCCTTGACGGCCATCTGGCGAAAACACTGGCACCACTTTATGTGATTACCAGTGATGAGCATCTGCTGGCGCTGGAAGCGGCAGACAAAATTCGTCGTGCCGCAAAAGCTCAGGGTTTTCTTGAGCGTGAAATGTTAAGCGTGGAGCGTAGCTTTAAATGGGGCGCGTTGCTGGCAGCGAATCAATCACAGTCCTTATTTGGCGACAAAAAACTCATCGATCTGCGCATTCCGACCGGCAAACCAGGTAAAGACGGTGGGCAAGCATTGCAGGATTATGTTAATCATTTATCACCAGATAATTTGACGCTTATTACTCTGCCAAAATTAGACTGGGCAACGCAAAAGGCTGCTTGGGTCACCAGTTTGCAGCAGGCTGCTGTATATATTGATATTGCGCTGGTTGAACGCAATCAGTTGCCGAATTGGATTAATCAACGATTAGCTATGCAGCAACAGAGTGCCGATCGTCCAAGTCTGGATTTTATTGCTGACCGCGTAGAGGGTAATCTATTAGCCGCACATCAGGAAATTCAGAAACTGGCGTTGCTACATCCGACAGGCAAATTAAGTTTTGAACAGATCCATGATGCGGTGCTCAATGTCGCACGCTACGATGTATTCAAGCTCAATGAAGCCATGTTGAGTGGCGATGTGTCGCGTCTGGTACGCATGCTGAATGGTTTAAAAGGGGAGGGTGAAGCTCTGCCGCTGGTATTATGGGCGATGGCGGAAGAAATTCGCACCTTGTTAAAACTGAAATCAGGTATGAGCCAGGGACGGCCTTTATCAGCGCTGCTGAAAGAATATCGTATCTGGGGACCACGAGAAAAGCTCATGGATCCGGCCTTACGCAGGGTCAGTTTGCAGACCCTGCAGACGGCACTGCAAGAAGCATCGCAAGTCGATAAAATGGTAAAAGGATTACGCGCCAAAGCATTTGCAGGTGACGCCTGGGATGCATTATTGCAACTGGGACTGCGTGTTGCCAGTGCTTCTTAGTTTCTGAACGCTGAATCAAGCAATGGTTTGGCGGGCATCCAAAAGATACCGTCAAAACCGCATAATATTTGTCACGCTTTCCTTAAAAATAGGGGAGTATCTGAATAAATAATTGACCTGTCCTTGCGTATAAAGGATGTTTGAAAATACACCAGGGAGTATGCTCCCTACTGAAATGACATCATGGATATCAAGCACTACATGAATGACCTCGGCCTGCGCGCTCGTGCTGCCTCGCGTGCGATGGCCAGAGCCGACACTGCAGCCAAAAATACCGCATTACGCCTTATTGCAGCCGCGATCCGTCGCGATGCTTCTGCGTTACGGGCGGCCAACGAGCTCGATCTGGCAGCAGCGCGCGCAGCAGGAATGGAAGCCGCAATGCTCGACCGTCTCACTTTATCCGATAAGGCCATTGCCACCATGGCCGAAGGTCTGGAACAGATCATTAGTTTGTCGGATCCGATCGGCGAAATATCAAACATGAAATACCGACCAACTGGTATTCAGGTTGGACAAATGCGTGTCCCTCTCGGTGTGATTGGCATCATTTATGAAGCCCGCCCTAATGTGACAGTAGATGCTGCCGGTCTTTGTATCAAGAGTGGTAATGCCACTATTTTACGCGGTGGCTCGGAAGCAATTCACTGCAATCAGGCACTTGCGAGTATCGTCAAAGAAGGTCTGGCAGGTGCGGGCTTGCCACCTGATGCGGTTCAGATTGTCGAAACTACTGACCGCGCAGCGGTGGGTGAACTGATCACCATGCCACAATACGTTGATGTGATTGTGCCCCGCGGCGGCAAAGGTTTGATTGAGCGCCTGATGCGTGAAGCAACAGTGCCGATGATTAAACATCTGGATGGCATCTGTCATGTGTATATCGATGACAAAGCGGATCTACAAAAAGCAGTGGATGTCGCTTTTAATGCTAAGTGTCATCGTTACGGCACCTGTAACACGATGGAAACTCTGCTCGTTGCCCAAGGAATTGCCGCCGAGGTGTTGCCGAAGTTGAGTGAGTTATACGCTGGCAAGCAAGTTGAGCTACGCTGTGATCCTGTTGCATCAGCGATTCTGGCCGATTATCCCTACCTCGCCGAGGCGACGCAGGAAGACTGGAGCACCGAATATCTGGCTCCCGTTTTGGCAGTGAAAGTGGTAGCGGATATGGATGAAGCGATCACCCACATCAATGATTATTCGTCAAAGCATACCGAATCGATTATCACTGAAGATTACAGTCGTGCGATGCGGTTTTTGCGTGAAGTCGATTCTGCTTCCGTGATGGTGAACGCGTCAACGCGTTTTGCGGATGGCTTTGAATATGGTCTAGGTGCTGAGATCGGTATTTCGAATGATAAATTGCATGCCCGTGGTCCAGTGGGTCTGGAAGGGTTAACTTCGTTGAAGTATGTCGTATTTGGTCATGGTGAAGTCCGTCAATAATTTTTGAAAGATAATAATGCTCTGGATTAAAGCGTTTCATATTTTGTTTGTGACTTCCTGGTTTGCTGGTTTGTTTTACTTGCCCCGTATTCTGGTTAATCTGGCAATGGAAAACGACGCCGCAACCACAGAACGTTTATTATTGATGGCACGTAAGCTGTACCGTTTTATGACGATCCTTGCAGTACCAGCACTGGCGCTTGGTTTATATCTGTGGCTGGTGGTCGGTATCGGAAAAGGCCCCGGCAATGGCTGGATGCACGCTAAATTAACGTGCGTTATTTTGCTGATTGGTTATCACCATGCTTGCGGTAGTTTGCTCAAAAAATTTGAACAAGGCGTGAATAAGCGTAGCCATGTGTGGTTCCGCTGGTTTAACGAAGTGCCCGTCTTGTTATTGTTAATCGTGTTGATCATGGTGGTAGTGAAACCATTTTAATCGCTGTGTCGTAGTGCGGTTTTCCACGCGAAGTATAAATAAATGTAATAGATGGATCGCAACGACCAGTTGTCATTGCGAAGGTTTTTTGATTTTTAACGGATAAAAGGTTCCCCATGACGAAATATTCCTATTTTTGCCCTTGCCCACGCGGTATGGAAATCGCTCTCGCTGAAGAGTTGTCTGAAATTGCTGCGCTTGGTACCACCATGTCAGTGCATAACCAGGTACCTGGTGGCGTGCATTGTTCTGGCAGCTTGCAAGATAGCTGGCGCATTAACTTGCATTCACGGATCGCCTCTCGTGTACTTATGCGTATGGCGCAATCAAGTTATGTGAATGAAAACGATATTTATGATCTGGTTTTAGAACAGCCTTGGGAAGACTGGTTTGGTTATCACCATACCATTCGCGTCGATGTGACTGCGGTCAAATCCCCGCTCAAAAGTTTAGAATTTACGACACTCAAGATTAAAGATGCAATCTGTGACCGTTTCCGTGATCAGTTCACGCAACGTCCGTCTGTGAATACGAAGACCCCGGACATGCGCATCGTCGGTTTTATGGATGCACGTAATTTCACGATCTACCTCGATACCTCCGGCGAAGCCTTATTTAAACGCGGCTGGCGCATGGAAACGGGCGATGCACCGCTGCGTGAAAATCTGGCTGCGGGTTTATTGCGTACCGCAGGCTGGAAACCGGGCGTGCCTTTGTTTGATCCGATGTGTGGTTCTGGCACCATTTTGATTGAAGCAGCACAGATTGTGGCCGGTATTCCGCCTGGTCTGAAACGTGAATTTGCATTTGAGAAATTCCATCAGTTTGATGAAGCCCAGTGGCAGGAAATGAAAGCCAGTGTCAAACCGAATCCATTTCCGGCTGAGCCAACCATCTTCGGTAGCGATATTTCTGGAGACATGGTGGTCATGACGCGCAATAACTTGAACAAAGCTGGTATCCGCTTTGACGTACCTCTCAAGCAAATTGAAGCGCAGGAAATCAAAGCACCAACGACGACACCTGGTGTCTTGTTAACCAACCCACCTTACGGTGAACGTATTGGCGTCCGTGGCGACAGCACGTTAGAGACTGATGAATTAGCGAAAGATTTTTTCAGCGCATTTAGTTCTACCTTGAAGCAACGTTTTGCAGGGTGGAGTGTCTTTTTATTTACCGCTGATTTAACGGTACCAAAAATGTTGCGCTTGAAAGAATCACGCAAGACGCCATTTTTTAATGGCGCACTGGAATGTCGTTTGTTCCGCTTTGACATGGTTGCAGGTTTTAATCGCCGTGAAGAAGCAAAGCCAAAAGAATTGAACTAAGTAAGTGATGTTGCTCTCTTAATATAAAAACGGTCAGATCTCTGCAGAGCTGACCGTTTTGCTTTACCCTTAGGAGTTAATTTTTACTGTTTCATTGTTAAGGCTTCATTTTTGAGACAGATGTATCGTATCGGCTAATGTCATAAATCAATCGGAGAAAGCTTGCTATGTCTTTAACGCAAATCACTCAACAATTACACTTAAAAGATGCATCTCTGCTGCGCGATGCGGCGTTTGTCAACGGCACTTGGCTCTCTACAGAAGACCGTTTCAAAGTCAGTAATCCTTCGACGAATCAGCTTCTGGCGGAAGTCAGTAATGTGACTGAGGCCGACACAGAGGCCGCGATAGCTGCTGCGCAAGCCGCTTTTCCAGCGTGGGCAGCAAAAACGGCTAAAGAACGAGCAGCATTAATGCGGACTTGGTTTAATCTGATGATTGCCCATGCGGATGACTTGGCAGCGATCATGACAGCAGAGCAAGGCAAACCCTTAGCGGAAGCAAAAGGCGAGGTGATTTACGGTGCCAGCTTTTTAGAGTGGTTCGCAGAAGAGGCAAAACGTGTTTCCGGCGATGTCATGGCGTCGACATGGACGGATAAACGGATCGTTGTCCTGAAACAGCCCATCGGTGTCTGTGCCGCGATTACACCTTGGAATTTCCCGATTGCGATGATTACGCGTAAAGTTGCTCCGGCAATGGCGGCTGGCTGCACAATTGTGATTAAACCTGCAGAGCAAACGCCGTTGTCAGCCTTGGCAATGGTAGAACTTGCCCAGCGCGCAGGTATTCCTGCTGGTGTAATTAATGTATTGACGGCAGACGCAGAGCGTTCTGTTGCCGTTGGTAAAGTACTCTGCGATAGCCCAGTTGTTCGCCACTTATCGTTTACAGGCTCAACGCCAGTTGGTCGTATTTTGATGCGTCAGTCTGCACCAACGATCAAAAAACTCGCTCTGGAGCTCGGTGGCCATGCGCCGTTTATTGTGTTTGATGATGCCGATGTTGATGCTGCTGTGGAAGGTGCGCTTCAGTCTAAATTCAGAAATGCTGGTCAGACCTGTGTCTGTACGAATCGTTTTTACGTCCATGCATCAATTTACGATCAATTTGTTGAAAAATTGGCGATCGGTGCTAAAAAAATTCAGGTTGGTGATGGCTTTGCTGCGGGTGTCCAGCAAGGTCCGATGATTGATGAGCAAGCGATAGCGAAGGTTAGTGAACATGTCGCAGATGCGCAGGCAAAAGGGGCACGATTAGTAACAGGTGGCCAATTACACGCTGCTGGCGAATTGTTTTATGAGCCAACGGTGTTGTCTGATGTCACATCCGCCATGCTCGTGATGCAAGAAGAAACCTTTGGTCCCGTGGCTGCGGTAATGAAATTTGAGTCTGAAGACGAAGTTATCGCCGCAGCCAATAATACCGAATTTGGATTGGCATCGTATTTCTATTCGCGTGATATCGGCCGTGTCTGGCGCGTTGCTGAAAAACTTGAATACGGCATGGTTGGTATTAACACGGGTTTAATGTCTAACGAGGTCGCACCGTTTGGCGGAGTCAAACAATCTGGTCTCGGACGCGAAGGGTCTAAATACGGTATCGATGAATACTTGGAGATGAAATATCTCTGTCTCGGAGGTATGTAAAAATCCTTAGGGACATTTTTTTTGAATCAATATGGTTGCGTGAAGTCTTGGTTCTTTGCATCCATATTGTTCGAATCTGAATTGCTGGGCGGACTTCCTTCCGCCCAGTTTTTTTTATTAATTGAACGAAATACTCAACTAGCCAATTGCTGAATCTTTTATGCCTTCCACTAATAAGCTGAGTGACGCGCGACTCGCCACGCTACTTGCTGCTCTGGCAATGCTCGGACCATTTTCTATTGATACGTATCTTCCTGCATTTCCTGATATTCAGGCGACGCTGGGGGCGAGTGGATTGGAAGTGCAACAAACGCTGACCGCTTACATGCTCTCTTTCGCGACCATGACACTATGGCATGGGGCTTTATCGGACTCATTTGGTCGACGGAATGTGATTCTTGTTGCGCTTCTTGTGTTTGCCGTTGCCAGCTTTGGCTGCGCATCCGCCCATAGTATTCACTACCTATGGGGTTTCAGAATTTTGCAGGGCGTCTCGGCTGGTGCAGGGATGGTGATTGGACGTGCCATTATCCGTGACCTGTATGCGGGCGCACCCGCAGAGCGTTTGTTGTCGATGGTCACCATGATTTTTTCCATTGCGCCGGCCATCGCGCCAATATTAGGTGGTTGGGTTGTGGTTTTTTGGTCGTGGCGTGGTATTTTTCTGTTGTTGTTTGGATACACCGTGTTGCTTTTTTTCGCTTGTTACAAATTTCTGCCGGAATCCTTGCCGCGAGAGAAGCGGCAAGAGTTTAGTCCTGAATTTCTCTGGGAAAGTTACTTAAAAGTATTTAAATCGCCACTTTTTCATTTAAAAGCTGGCACGATCGCTTTCAATTTTGGCGGACTCTTTTTGTATATCTCTTCCGCCCCTACGTTTATTACACAACATCTAAAATTGCACGCAGATCAGTTCGGCTGGCAGTTTATCCCCTCCGTCGGAGGGATATTTCTAGGGGCGTTGGCGGCGAATAGGTTGGCCGGAAAAATCACCGTCTGGAAGCAGGTAAGTATTGGGTTTTGCTTTTTAACCGGAGCAGCTTTGTTTAACGTCGTATTCAATTTTTTCTCTGCACCGATATTATTCTGGTCAGTGATGCCACTCTTTTTTTACACGTTTGGCATGTCGTTAGTCGCCCCTGGTGCAACGCTGCAAGTCCTCGATTTGTTTCCTGATATTCGCGGTATCGTTGCTTCATGCCAGTCGGCGAGCGTCACTCTGCTGGGGGCTATCATTGCTGGTATTGTGGCACCGGTGCTGGATCAGTCTCCATTGCATCTCGCGCTCGGGCAATTTGTCTGTGTCATGATTGCCCTTGTTATGTGGTTTGCAGGGCGCGCCTACTGGCGTGCAATGACAGCACAAAAACAAACCCCGTGGGAGACGATAGGATAAAAAACGCGCCAGATATAGGTTGTCGCGATGTCGTGTCAGATACGCTTGACGCTAGGCTTGTGCCGAATGGAAGCGAGTTTTTTTGACGTGTAGCTGAAGAATATTTAGATAGTAATAAACAAATAATTAAAAACAATTAAGGGTTCTACTTGAAAAGCGGTAATGTTGCCCTATATGGGTTGTGCTATGCAGCATAGTCAAAAATTGCCTATAATGTAGCCTTGAGTCGTAATAAATCGTTTTTCGTTTGATTGAACTAATTACGATCTGTTGTGTCTTTATATTGCAACGCTTTGTAAGACCTTGTTTTTAAAGTAGCCTGATTTCATTAAAATGTCATTTTCAGCAGGTATTGTGACATTTGTCATTGAATCTCAGTTCGATTCAAGGCTTTAAACAGACCTGCATTTCAGTTTTTTGCCGCGATAGATTTTGTGCTGCAGCAAAAAAATTAACATTCATTTTTGGATACTAGACAATGAAAAAATCATTCCTCGCACTTGCTCTGATGAGTGCATTCTCCGGCGCAGCTTTCGCGCAATCTTCTGTAACTATCTATGGTATCGCTGACGTTGGCGTTCAAGGTTTGAGCGCTGGTGCAGGTAAAACTGCATCTGTTCAAAGTGGCCAAGAGTCCGGTTCCCGTTTGGGCTTCAAGGGTACTGAAGATCTGGGCGGCGGTTTGAAAGCAAACTTCGTCTTGGAACAAGGTATCACTATGGATACAGGCGGTTCCGATCAAAGCAATTTGACTTTCGGTCGTCGTTCTTTGGTTGGTTTGTCTGGTGATTTCGGTGCAGTTAATCTGGGCCGTGATAAATCCACAACTTTCCAATTGTTTGACGCATTCGATCCGTTTGCATCCGGTTTCACTAACGGTGGCCGTGGTTTGAGTGGTATCTACTCTATCGGTGGTCAAAACACAGTTGCTGGTACAACTGCTAGCACACGTGGTCGCGATAGTAATTCTATCTACTACTACACACCTGAATTGGGTGGCTTCTATGGCGTTGGCCAACTCGGCGCTGGCGAAGCAGCTGGTAATAACTCCGCTGGTCGTTCCGTTGGTTTGACTTTGGGTTACAAAATCGATGCTTTGAACGTAGCTTATAACTACTACAAAGACAACTCACAAGATGCAACTTTGACTACTAACGCTAAGTCTGCAAACACAGTGCTGGTAAATTACAACTTTGGTGTTGCTACGCCAGTGTTCATCTATCAAAAAGTTAAAACTGATGGTACATCCACAGTTGCTGCTGTTGATCGCAAAATCTTCACACTGGGCGTAACAGTTCCAGTTGATGCAAACGGTAAATTATTGGCAACATTCACTGACGTTAAAGATAACACACCAACTAAAATTGGTGCAGCAACTACAGTTGGCTCTGCTAAACAATTCGCTATTGGCTACCAATACGCATTGTCCAAGCGTACTGATCTGTACACAGCATACGCTCGTACAAACCAAGATTCCACATCCAAAGGATTCGAAGGTTTTGCATCTGCTGTAGCTGGCGCAAACATCAATGAATTGACTGCTGGCGTTCGTCACCAGTTCTAATTGATATCAGGCACTTGCCTGATGCCATAGTTGATTAAAAAGAGCGGTCTTTGACCGCTCTTTTTTTTAACTGTAAAAAAAATTTATTGTTTAGTGTATTTCGTATTGACGCTGTGTAAAAGCCAGTGATTAATCGCGACCGAAGCAGGCTTGATTTGTTACAATGACTGCACGAAAAGTTTAATAGGTGAGCATCATGAAAAAAACGGTCAGACTATGCGCGGGTATATGCAGTTCGGCGCTTTTTATGCTGTTGGCGGGTATAGCTACTGCGCAGACTGCGACAACGCAGACAAAAAATGATCTGACGCCGCCACCGCCACCGCCAAGACTTGAGGTACTTGAAGAAGGTCGGCCAGAGGCAGATATCAAGGCAGCCAAGCCTGAACCAAGAAATCAAACCAAAGAAATTCGCGACAATGCAGGCAAAGTCACTGAAGTTCAAGTGCAATCTGGCGGTAGTCATTATGTACTGAAAGCAGATCCTGAAATTGGTAACGCGCCGAAGGGCACTGCACAAGGGGTTAACAATCGTCCTCCTCAGTGGACCATTTTCCAATTTGGTGGGAAAAAAGAGAATAAAGAAGTAGAACCTTTACCCGTATTACCACAGGCACCAGCGCATGCTGCTTCAGCAAGTGCAACTGATAAATAAATAATTTAGAATTTTTTTTGCGAAACAATAATGGCAGTTTTTACACCAGTTAACTTGAATGACCTAAGCGGGTGGATGCGTCAATTTCCACTTGGAAGAGCACTTGCGATTAAAGGGATTGCCTCCGGTATCGAGAATAGTAATTTCTTTATTACGACAGAAGCTGGTGAGTTTGTCCTGACGATTTTTGAAAATCTGAGTTTTGAACAACTGCCATTCTATTTAAAACTCATGCGCCATCTGGCGGATCATGGGGTCTTGGTTCCAGCACCAGTCGCTAATGCAGATGGAGAACTTGTCGCCGCGTTGCATGGTAAGCCCGCAGCGATTGTGAGTAAGCTCGAAGGTAGCTCGCAAATGGCGCCGCAAATCACGCATTGTGCAGAAGTCGGTGAAATGCTCGCACGGATGCATCTCGCTGGGAAAGACTTCCCATTGCGCCAGGATAACCTGCGTTCATTGGATTGGTGGCATGAAACAACACCAAAGGTGTTGCCGTTTATTTCTGATGAGTTACAGCATTTGTTGCGTGCCGAAGTTCATTTCCAGGACGCTTTTGAAAGTACGCCAATTTATAAGGCGCTACCACGTGGCCCTATTCATGCGGATCTGTTCAGAAATAACGTTATGTTTGTTGGCGAGCGCCTGACCGGATTTTTTGATTTTTATTTTGCTGGTTGTGATACCTGGATTTTCGATGTTGCGGTGACGGTGAATGACTGGTGTATTGATCTTGTAACGGGCGAACTCGATCATGAACGCGTACAGGCCTTGCTTGATGCCTACCATCAGGTGCGCCCATTTACTAAAGAAGAATCAATCGCATGGCAACCGATGTTAAGAGCCGCTGCCTTACGGTTTTGGTTGTCGCGCCTTTACGACTATTATCAACCACGGGATGCGGAAATGCTGACACCGCACGATCCGGCGCATTTTGAACGTATATTGCGCCTACGTGAGTCGTTACCTGTACCACATTTACCGACGACACTATGAATCCAGTAACACCAACAGCAGGTTGGCTTTGGGTGAAACGAGGTTTTTACTTGTTTCGTCAACAACCTTCAGAGATGCTCACGCTGTTCTTCTCCTATATGTTTATTGTAATGGGGATAGGGTTTATTCCTATCGCTGGAGAGTTCCTGCCCTTATTGCTGATTCCTGTATTTAGTATGAGTTTCATGCAGGCATGTGATCGTATTGAAAATGGCGTGAAGGTGTACCCTAATCTCCTCTTAGTGGGTTTTCGTTCTGAGGCTTTTGGTCGCCTACTGGCACTGGGCTCTTTGTACGTGATCGCAATCGCCTTCGCTATTTTTGTCTCCAGTTGGGTTGATGGTGGCGCTTTATTTGATTTTCTTTCCAGTCAAAAGCAGACGGACCCCAAAGAATTGCCAGACGGGCGCCTGTTTTTAGGTATTCTGGTCGCCGCGATGATTTATTTGCCTGCTTTAATGGCGTTCTGGTTTGCGGCACCGTTAATCATGTGGAAAAAAATGTCTGTTGGAAAAGCGATTTTTTACAGTTTTTTTTCAGTGAAACATGCAGGTAAAGCTTTTTTGCTCTACGCCGCTGCATGGATGATGATTGCGGGTATTTTGCCGGCCTTGTTTAGCGTGTTTGTTGCCGTGATCATTGGCGATCCTGTCGCCGTAATGCTGGCTATGCTGCCTATCTCTGCCTTGCTGACAACGATTTTGTATTGCTCTTTTTATCCGACTTACCGTGATGTGTTTGGTAAGCCGGAGATCGATACACACGCCTGATGCCGTGCTGACAGAGTGGCAAGCTTAGGCTTGCTGTTCGGTGATGAGTTCGTCGGTCAGATCTTCAATAATGTCAAAACTGTGCGTGATTGTTGCAGTTTTTTCCAACATGATAGATGCCGAGCAGTATTTCTCATGGGATAACTTGATGGCGCGCTCAACTAAAGTTGGCTTGAGATGACGACCACGTACGGTAAAATGGAAATGAATCTTGGTAAAGACTTTCGGCTCTGTTTCCGCGCGCTCAGCCTTGAGGGTCACGTCACACGCGCGTACATCTTGCTTCCCTTTACGCAGAATCAAAACGACATCGTACGCCGTACAGCCGCCAGTTCCCAATAAAACCATTTCCATCGGACGGGGTGCCCGGTTGTGGCCGCCGCCTTCTGGTGCGCCATCCATTAATACTGCATGACCCGAGCCTGTCTCAGCCAAAAATGACATCCCTGACGGGCCAGTCCAGCGTACCGTTGTTTCCATAGTGTCCTCTTTTTCTTGCGTTGTTGTTGTCTATAGTAAATTGTACTGCATTCAATGCGACCGAGTTTTTGAAAAGGTATCCTTTCATAGCAAAATGCTTATCGTATGGCATTGAAAATATAAATTAGAAGAAACCTTCGCACAATTTACTTAATTTATCTTGCACTGCACAATTTCTTGTCCTATTATTGACTCATCGGTTAGTTATTGCGCCTCAGCAGAGTCAGGCGTTGTAGTTGCCACGCAATTGTCTCCTCCACCTACACCTTTGGTGGATTCAGCCCGAAGCACAGACTTCGGGCTATTTTTTTGTGTTTCGCTTTTTTGTGCCTAAAATTTAAACAGTTCTTGCACTAAGTCTTTGAAAACCTTATAATTTCCGATTCTCGATTTGCCTGAGCGAGAAATTAACAAGGGAGAGTCTGCCAAAACATGGGTAGAACCACCGCACAAAGGCGTATTTAACTTTTTAGGATTCAACATGAAAACCTTTTCCGCTAAGGGCCATGAGGTTCAGCGCGACTGGTTCGTGATTGACGCGACAGATAAAGTACTCGGACGTGTTGCCAGCGAAGTGGCACTCCGTTTACGCGGCAAACATAAACCAGAATTTACTCCACACGTTGACACGGGCGATTTCATCGTCGTAGTGAATGCAGGCAAACTGCGCGTGACAGGCACTAAAGCTCTGAACAAAACATACTACCGTCACACTGGTTACCCAGGCGGTATCTATGAAACAAATTTTACGAAAATGCAAGCGCGTTTTCCAGGTCGTGCACTCGAGAAAGCTGTTAAGGGCATGTTGCCTAAAGGCCCACTCGGCTATGCAATGATCAAGAAGCTGAAAGTGTATGCAGATGCAACGCATCCGCACGCAGCACAGCAACCACAAGTACTCGACATCTAAGGATTAGCCATGATCGGTAATTACAACTACGGAACTGGCCGTCGCAAGAGCGCAGTTGCTCGCGTATTCCTGAAGTCCGGCAGCGGCAAAATCGTTGTTAACGGCAAACCAGCCAACGAATATTTTTCTCGTGAAACTGGCTTGATGGTTATCCGTCAACCACTGGAATTAACTAACAATCTCGAAACTTTCGACATTATGGTTAACGTTCACGGCGGCGGCGAATCAGGTCAATCTGGTGCGGTTCGTCACGGTATCACACGTGCACTGATCGACTACGATGCAGCGTTGAAACCAGAATTGTCAAAAGCTGGTTTCGTTACACGTGATGCACGTGAAGTTGAACGTAAAAAAGTTGGTCTGCGCAAAGCACGTCGCGCAAAACAATTCTCCAAGCGTTAATTTTTTTTCGCCTGGTCAAAAAGCCGTCCTCTGGACGGCTTTTTTTATTTCTATGTTTTGATGTAACGATTTTTAACGCAACTACTGAGATGCAGAAGTCTGCTGTTAGAATAGTGAAAAAATTTTTACCGGGAAAAGTAAATGATCAAAGTAGGCATTGTAGGTGGTACTGGCTATACAGGCGTTGAGTTATTGCGTTTGCTGGCAACGCACCCTAATGTGCAATTAACTGCCATCACATCGCGTAAAGAAGATGGCTTGCCTGTCGCTGATATGTATCCTTCGTTGCGGGGTAAGGTCGATCTGGCATTTTCTGCACCTGATAAAGCGAACCTGACTGAGTGTGATGTGGTGTTTTTTGCCACGCCGCATGGTGTTGCAATGGCGCAGGCACAAGAGCTATTGGCCGCTGGCGTAAAGGTTATTGATCTGGCGGCAGATTTTCGCTTGCAAGATGTCGCGCAGTTCGAAAAATGGTATGGTATTCCACATACGTGTACCGATGTCCTGAAAGAAGCCGTATATGGTTTGCCAGAGTTGAACCGTGACGCGATCAAATCGGCACGGGTCATTGGTAATCCTGGCTGCTATCCAACGACGATGCAACTGGGCTATGCGCCACTATTAAAAGCTGATGTGATTGATGCTAGCAGTCTGATCGCGGATTGTAAGTCCGGTGTTTCTGGCGCAGGGCGCAAAGCCGAAATTGGCATTTTGTTTTCTGAAGCCAGCGACAGCTTTAAAGCCTATGCTGTCTCCGGTCATCGCCACACGCCTGAGACCACTGAGCAGTTGCAGCGACTAACTAAGCAACCAGTTGAGTTGCTATTCACGCCGCACCTCGTTCCAATGATCCGTGGCATGCATTCGACCTTATATGCACGTCTGACACGTGATATCACTAATGAAGAACTGCAAGCCTTGTTTGTTGACGCCTACAAAAACGAACCTTTTGTGGATGTTATGCCATTTGGCTCACATCCTGAAACACGCTCTACACGCGCTTCTAACATGTTGCGTCTTGCTTTACACCGCCCCAATAACGGTAAAACAGTGGTGGTGTTAGTGGTGCAAGATAATCTTGTTAAAGGTGCATCGGGTCAGGCCGTGCAATGCATGAATCTTATGTTTGGTCTGGATGAGACAACTGGCTTGCATCATGTGCCGGTATTGCCATAACTGACCATGGGCAAATCACGTTTTACGCATCGGCGCTATCTGGCCCCTAAACTGACGATTTCCCACTCATGGCCGTGGCATCTAAAAATCGGCGTTTCAGTTCTGGCAATCGCGTTGGTTGCTGTGCTTGCTTGGTGGACCTACGACTTAGGACGTAGCTTCGCGTTTGGTTCTCGATTCAATCGAAATCAGTTGCAAGACATGCAAGAAAAAATCGAGCAACTGACGACGGAGCGTGATCGGTTGCAATTGGATGCAAATACGATTGAGAGTAAGCTCAACATTGACCATTCAATGCAAAAGCAATTAGCCGAACAGGTTAAAACCCTGACCTCGGAAAATCAAAAACTCAAAGATGACTTAGCTTTTTTTGAAGGTTTGATGCCCTCGGGGACTGGTACTGATGGCATTACTGTACAAAACCTCAAAGTTGAGCTACAGGGGCAGGGACAGTTGCGGTACCGCGCGCTGGTGATGCAAGGCGTCAAAAACACCAAAGACTTTGACGGCGAATTGCAATTTTCTGTCAGCTTGGTACAAGCCGGTAAACCTGTTACGATGGCGTTCCCCGATCCTAAATCGGGGGATGCTGGTAAATTGAAATTATCGTTTAAACATTACCAGCGGCTGGAGGGAGTGATTGCTATTCCAGACGGCGCTACAGCGAAAAACGTACAAGTCAAAGTGCTTGAAAGAGGCGTTGTCCGAGCGCAGCAGGCTGTTAATTTATAAACTTTTTCAACCACGTTTCTGTGATCTTCATTTAGTCAGTGACGGTATGTTGAAAATGTTCAAAGAAGGAGCATTTCATGTTTAACCGAAAAGCAAAAAACACGATAGACAGTTTAATTGGCGTCAGTACAAGAATAGAAGGTGATCTGCATTTTAAAGGCGGCTTGCGTATTGATGGTCGCATCCAAGGGAATGTGATTGCGGAACTCGGTGCGTCTACGATGCTGATTATTTCCGAGCAGGCAATTATTGATGGCGAAGTTCGTGCTGCGCATGTTATTGTGAATGGCCAAATTAATGGTCCGGTGTTTTCGACTGAATTATTAGAATTGCAACCTAAAGCAAGAATTTCTGGTGATGTGCACTACAAAACACTGGAAATGCTCAGTGGGGCGTTGGTGTCAGGGAAATTGACGCACGATGTGTTGCACGAACCTGCATTACTCATGCTTGCGGCGTCCAATGCATAGTTTCGCAGTCAGGACTATAATGGCAGTATCTTAGATTGAAGGAGCAAGAAATGAATGCAGTTGCCGAAATGCCAGCACCGATTGTTTTTACCGAAAGCGCTGCGTCAAAAGTTGCGCAATTAATTGAAGAAGAAGGTAATCCAGACCTGAAATTGCGCGTATTCGTGCAGGGTGGTGGATGCTCTGGTTTTCAATATGGTTTTACTTTCGATGAGATTACGAATGAAGACGACACGACCATGACTAAAAATGGTGTGCATCTGTTGATCGACTCAATGAGCTACCAATACCTGGTTGGCGCAGAGATTGACTACAAAGATGATCTCGAAGGCGCACAGTTTGTGATCAAAAATCCAAACGCGTCCACAACTTGTGGTTGTGGTTCTTCCTTCTCGGTCTAATCCGGGTTGAAGTGATGCAAAAAGGACGCCCAGGCGTCCTTTTTTTATGCGTTGAAAACAATTCAGTGAAGTTGCGGCAAACTATTCATCCCACGGGTAACTAAAGCTGATTACACTGGGTGAAAAATAAATAAAAGGTGTCGGTATGGAGCAAATTAGTTCAGATCAGATATTCGTTAAACGTCAGAGTGATGTCGCCCAAGCCTTGCGCCAGGTATTGCCTGCGCATTGTGTTTTGCACGACGAAGAGGATATTCGCCCTTATGAGTGTGATGGCCTTGCGGCCTTCCGCCAACTTCCTATGGTCGTCTGTCTTCCCGAAAATGAAGTGCAAATCATCGCCGTCATGGAGGTATGCCGCCGCTTACAGGTACCTATCGTTCCTCGTGGTGCTGGAACTGGCTTATCCGGTGGTGCCATGCCGATTGCTGATGGATTGGTATTATCTACAGCCAAACTCAATAAGATTCTGAAAGTAGATGCCTATTCTCGGACGGCGATTGTTCAACCCGGCGTTCGAAATCTGGCGATTTCAGATGCGGTATCCGCCTTGAATTTATATTATGCCCCAGATCCCTCATCACAAATTGCTTGTACTATCGGCGGCAACGTTGCAGAAAATTCCGGCGGTGTACATTGCCTGAAATATGGACTCACGGTGCACAATGTTTTGCGTATTCGTGTCGTTACGGTTGATGGTGATGTGATTGAACTTGGTAGTGAAGCGTTGGACGCACCGGGACTGGATTTGTTGTCTGTTTTTATCGGTTCTGAAGGCATGCTCGGTATTGTGACTGAAGTGACTGTCAAGTTAGTACCGAAGCCACAAATAGCGAGAGTCATCATGGCCTCTTTTGATGATGTCGTCAAAGGTGGTAATGCCGTAGCTAACGTGATCGCCGCTGGGATCATTCCAGCTGGCCTAGAAATGATGGATAAAACCTCATCGCGTATGGTCGAGCCGTTTGTAAAAGCTGGTTACGATACGGATGCCGAAGCAATCTTGTTGTGCGAATCGGATGGGACCAGCGAAGAAGTCGAAGAGGAAATTGCACGCATGACCGCTGTCTTAGAGAATGCGGGGGCAACTGCGATTGCCGTATCACAGAGTGATGCCGAGCGTTTGCGTTTCTGGTCTGGTCGAAAAAATGCGTTCCCAGCTGCGGGTCGCATTTCTCCTGATTACTATTGCATGGATGGTACGATTCCACGCAAACGTCTGGCTGAGGTGCTGATTGGCATTACTCATATGGAAGAAAAATACGGCCTGCGTTGTGCCAATGTTTTCCATGCAGGAGATGGTAACTTGCATCCGTTGATTATGTTTGATGCTAATCAGCCAGGTGAATTTGAACGTGCTGAGGCGTTTGGCGCAGAAATTCTGGAACTGTGCGTCGCTGTTGGTGGCACGATCACGGGTGAACACGGCGTCGGTATTGAAAAAATTAATTCAATGTGTGTACAGTTTTCTCGTGAAGAGCTGGATGCTTTTTTTGCTGTGAAGCGGGCGTTTGATACGCACTCGTTACTGAACCCAGATAAGGCGATTCCGACCCTGCACCGTTGTGCTGAATATGGTCGTATGCATGTCAAGCACGGGCGTCTCCCATTTGCTGACTTACCCCGTTTTTAATTCCCTTATCCATTACGACGAATCCTGATGAATACAGAGACGACAACAATATTACAGAGTTTCCGCGATCAAATTTTGCGTGCGGCAGAGCAGGGGAATGCTTTGCAAATCCGCGGTGGTGGAACAAAATCCTGGTATGGACAAGCAACAGATGGTGACATTCTCGATACCCGTGGCTACAGCGGTATCATCGCCTACGAGCCGACTGAGTTGGTGTTGACTGCGCGTTGTGGAACACCGTTATCCGATATCGAAGCCGTATTGGCTGCGCAAAATCAGATGTTGGCATGTGAACCTCCTTATTTCGGTCCCGGTGCAACATTGGGCGGTATGCTGTCGGCTGGCTTGTCAGGCCCACGCCGTCCATACGTGGGCGCGGTGCGTGATTTTGTGTTGGGGGCGACCCTGATGGATGGTAAAGGACAGATACTGGAGTTCGGCGGACAAGTCATGAAAAACGTCGCCGGATATGATGTCTCCAGATTACTGGCGGGTGCGATGGGCAGCTTGGGGTTGGTAGTCAATATTTCGGTCAAAGTATTGCCGCGGCCATTTGCTGAAACAACGCTGGTATTTGCTTTGTCGGAAGCCGAAGCGGTTCGTAAAATGAATGAATGGGCAGGACAGGCATTGCCGATTTCCGGTAGCAGTTGGCATGTCGGGCGCCTGATGTTGCGCTTATCGGGTGCTGAAGCGGCGGTTCGTGCAGCCAAACAGGTGTTGGGTGGTGAAGAAATGCAGGATGCTGCGACTTACTGGCAATCGTTGCGGGAGCAGACACATGATTTCTTTTCACAAGATGACGAGCATGGTTTGTGGCGCCTTTCTATTCCATCAACGACCGGCGCATTGCCGTTGACCGGTAAATCGTTAATCGAGTGGGGTGGTGCACAGCGCTGGTTATTCAGCGATGAATCGCCAGCGACCATTCGTACCTCCGCTATTGCTGCCGGTGGACATGCGACACTATTCCGTGGTGGTGATAAAAACATGGGTGTTTTCACGCCGCTATCTGCGCCTCTGTTCAACATACACCAACGCCTCAAAGATGCATTTGACCCTGCCGGGATCTTTAATCCAGGCCGCTTGTACAAGGACTTTTAATTCGCTATGCAAACTAATCTCGCCGATTTTATTAAGGATACGCGTGCTGGGCAAGATGCCGATGAGATACTGCGTAAATGTGTTCATTGCGGTTTTTGTACAGCGACTTGCCCGACTTATCAACTACTGGGTGATGAGTTAGATGGCCCTCGTGGCCGTATTTATCTGATTAAACAAGTGCTGGAAGGAAAACCAGCAACAGAAAAAACGCAGCAACATCTTGATCGTTGCCTGACTTGTCGTAATTGTGAATCGACCTGTCCATCAGGTGTTCAATATGGACGTTTGCTCGACATCGGTCGTCAAGTCGTCGAAGAACAAGTAGGGCGGACATTCTCGCAAAGAATCGTACGTGAGACCTTAAAGGCGGTATTGCCGCGACCTTGGATTTTTCAGCCTGCAATGAAACTGGGCCAGACCTTGCGTCCTTTATTACCGCAGAGTTTAAAAAATAAAGTGCCCGTTCCACATGAGTCCGGCGCATGGGCAAACACCACCCATGCTCGTAAAATGTTACTACTCGACGGTTGTGTACAGCCAAGTATGTCGCCCAATATCAACGCTGCTACTTCGCGTGTATTGAGCCTCCTTGGAGTGGAATTGATCGTAGCCCCGAAAGCCGGATGTTGTGGCGCAATCCGTCACCATTTGAATGACCACGACGCGGCACTTGATGATATGCGCAGAAACATTGATGCCTGGTGGCCATTGGTGGAAGCTGGTGCCGAGGCGATCGTGATGACTGCTTCAGGCTGTGGCGTCACCGTTAAAGAATATGGTCACATGTTGGCGCATGATGCAGACTATGCCCAAAAAGCAGAGCGTATTTCGTCACTAACCCGTGATCTGAGTGAAATTCTGCCAAACTTCGAAGCGCAGCTAGTTGACAAGCTCAAGGGAAAGATTTCCGAACGTATCGTTTGGCATCCGCCATGCACTCTGCAGCACGGACAACAAATTCGCGGCAAAGTCGAAGGTCTACTACGGGCAATCGGCGTTGATGTGCAACTGTGTGCTGATAGTCATTTGTGTTGCGGATCTGCCGGTACCTATTCCGTATTACAACCTACCTTGTCCTATCAATTGCGTGACAACAAACTCGCTAATTTACTGGCGACTAAACCAGACATGGTGTTATCGGCCAACATTGGCTGCCTGACGCATTTGCAGTCTGGCACAGAGACGCCTGTAAGACACTGGGTAGAGTTAATTGATCGGGCGCTGATGCCAACCTGAATGAGATTGAAAAAAACATGATACGAACGTTCTCCGTTCTGTTGATTTTTCAATGTCTCGGCGAGGGGCTTGTCTACGCGACGGGTTTACCTGTGCCTGGGCCTGTGATTGGTATGTTGCTGCTTTTCGTATTTTTGCTGGTAAAAAAAACAGAAGCGGCAAAACTGATTCCTGGCGTTCAGACCTTGTTAGGACATTTGTCGCTACTATTTATACCGGCAGGTGTCGGTATCATGGTGCACGGTAAGATGGTGATGGACGAATGGTTGCCGCTTGCACTCGCGCTCGTCATCAGCACTGCGGTGTCGATTGTGGTAACGGCGTTCTGTGTGAAATGGCTACAGAAATGAACCATCATCATCTCTCCGAAGTCTGGGTCTATCTTGCCGCGTCACCTCTGTTAGGGCTGACGGCAACATTAATTGCCTACCAGGTCGCTTATCTCATCTATGCCAAATGCCGATTTAGCCCCTTAGCCAATCCAGTGGCCATCTCCGTCATTTTGATTGTCACAGTGTTAGTCGCGACGAACACGCCATATCAGACGTATTTTGCCGGGGCACAATTCGTGCATTTTTTGCTGGGACCAGCGACTGTCGCATTGGCAGTGCCGCTTTATCAGCAAATGAGCAGACTCCGTTATCAATGGAAAGCATTTTTGGTCGGCGCAGTGCTGGGGAGCGCCTCAGCGATTGCAACTGCTATGTTGATCGCCAGCGCCTTAGGTGCGTCGCGAACAACGGTTTTATCGCTGGCATCCAAGTCGGTCACGATGGCGATTGCCATGGGCGTGAGTGAAAAAGTCGGAGGCTTACCATCGTTGACGGCTGCCTTAGTGATGCTCACTGGCATTATTGGCGCGATGATTTCGGCGTGGATTTTGAATCTGTTAAAGATCAGAGATGATGCGATACGCGGGTTTGCTTTAGGCGTTAGTGCTCACGGCATAGGCACAGCGCGGGCATTTCAAATCAACGAGCAAATGGGTGCTTTTGCAGGGTTGGCAATGGGTCTATCTGGCTTGTTGACAGCACTTGCTCTCCCTTTTGCTTTACGCCTACTTGGTGTCATTTGATGTGTAGCGAACGTTGTTAGCATCAATGCGGGCATCAATGATACCCGCATCGGCTTCATATTAACGTTATTCCCTTTTATTCAGCCAGTAAGGCCGTGACATCCTTAATTAAGTCTGCAGGTGCTGTCTGTGGAGCGTAGCGGCTGTAAACCGTGCCATCTTTTTTAATCAGGAATTTGGTGAAATTCCATTTAATGGCTTTAGTTCCCAGTAAGCCCGGCGCCGCCTCTTTTAGATTCTTGAAGAACGGATGAGTGTCATCACCATTGACATCAACTTTTTCAAATAAAGGAAAAGTGACGCCATAATTTTTTTCGCAGAAACTACCAATCTCATCAGCTGTCCCGGGTTCCTGATGGCCAAACTGATTGCACGGGAAACCGAGCACGACGACGCCTTTATCTTTGAATTGCTGGTAAATCTGTTCGAGTCCCTGATACTGTGGGGTGAAACCGCACTTACTTGCAGTATTGACGACCAAAACAACCTGTCCAAGATACTGCTTCAGATCAACCGGTTGCCCTTGCAAATTGTTGGCATTAAAGTCGAGAGCGTTCATCGTTAAAGTATTCCTAAGTGATTGGTTCCTGCGGTCAGATCGCGATCTTTGGCTTCTTTTCCTTGCAGCATAATTGATAACCGCAATTCATTAACCGAGTCGGCGTTACGCAGTGCGTCTTCGTAAGTAATTTTATCCGCTTCATGCAAATCAAATAGCGCCTGATCAAAGGTCTGCATGCCTAACTCGCGAGATTTTTTCATGATATCTTTAATCTCGTGAACGTTTCCTTTAAATATCAAATCGCAGACCAATGGCGTGTTTAATAGTACTTCAACTGCAGCGATCCTGCCTTTGCGACCTTTAATTGGGAGTAGACGCTGAGAAACGACCGCTCTGAGGTTGAGTGATAAGTCCATTAATAATTGTGCACGACGCTCTTCTGGGAAAAAGTTGATAATGCGGTCGAGCGCTTGGTTGGCACTGTTGGCATGTAATGTCGCAAGACAAAGATGACCGGTTTCTGCAAACGCGACTGCAAAGTCCATCGTTTCACGATCACGGATTTCGCCAATCTGAATCACGTCAGGGGCCTGACGCAATGAATTTTTTAGCGCAGATGCCCAATCTTCTGTATCAATACCCACTTCGCGTTGCGTTACAATGCAATTTCCATGGGGATGCACGTATTCGATTGGGTCCTCGATCGTGATAATGTGCCCGTAACTATTTTTATTGCGGTGACCAACCATCGCTGCCAGCGTGGTTGATTTTCCTGAACCGGTCGCACCAACGATAATGACCAAGCCACGTTTGGTCATCGAGACTTCTTTCAGGTGCTCAGGCAGACCTAAATCTTCTAACTTAGGAATAGCAGTCGTAATCGTCCGCAGAACAAGTCCTACACGTCCCTGTTGCATGAATGCTGATACTCGGAAACGACCCATGCCCGCTGGGTTAATCGCGAAGTTACATTCTTTCGTTGATTCAAATTCGGCTGCTTGCTTATCATTCATGATTGCACGCGCCAAATCAATCGTGTGAGCTTGTGTCAGCGGTTGATTTGATACCGGTGTCACTTTACCGTCAATTTTAAATGCAGGTGGAAAATCGGCTGTGATAAATAAATCTGAGCTATTCTTTGTCAGCATGAGCCTCAGAAGGTCATGCATAAATTTTGTTGCCTGATCGCGTTCCATCGCTGTGATTATCCTATTTACTCAATCGGGTCTATCGTGTTTTTGTCGTCAGCAGGTGCTGATGTCGTCTCAACTCAATTAACCTGGGAAGTTTTCCGGAATCTTCGCCGCACTGCGTGCGGTGCTCACAGAGATCACGTTCCTTCGTACTAGGTCAGTCAGATTTTGATCCAAGGTCTGCATGCCCAGATTACTACCTGTCTGGATGGCGGAATACATTTGTGCAACTTTTCCTTCACGAATGAGGTTGCGGATTGCTGGCGTTCCAAGCATGATTTCATGTGCCGCGACACGACCCGTACCATCTTTGGTTTTTAATAGTGTCTGGGAAATAACCGCCTGTAACGATTCAGATAGCATGGATCGCACCATCTCTTTTTCTTCCGCCGGAAAGACGTCAACAATACGATCAATGGTTTTTGCAGCTGAAGATGTATGTAAGGTGCCAAATACAAGGTGACCTGTTTCTGCAGCGGTTAATGCCAGCCGGATGGTTTCCAGATCACGTAACTCACCGACTAGAATGGCGTCCGGATCTTCACGCAATGCGGATTTCAACGCATTATTAAATGACATCGTGTGCGGGCCGACTTCGCGCTGGTTGATCAGGCATTTTTTGGATTCATGTACAAATTCAATCGGATCTTCGACGGTCAGAATATGGCCATATTCATTTTCATTCATATGATTCACCATCGCTGCTAGCGTAGTTGACTTACCGGAACCAGTTGGGCCAGTCACCAAGACCAGACCGCGGGGTTTGAGTGACAGTTCTGCAAAAATTTTTGGTGTGTTTAATTGCTCTAATGACAGAATTTTGGACGGAATCGTACGCATGACAGCCGCTGGACCACGTTCCTGATTGAAAGCATTAACGCGAAAACGGGCGAGACCAGGAATAGAGAATGAGAAATCAACTTCAAGATGTTCTTCGTAGGCTTTTCTTTGCGAGTCATTCATGATGTCATAAATGAGCTCGTGCACGTCTTTGTGCTCTAGTGGTGGCAAATTAATACGACGTACATCACCATGTACCCGTATCATCGGGGGTAAACCGGACGATAAGTGAAGGTCAGATGCATTATTCTTGACGGAGAACGCGAGTAGTTCAGAAATGTCCATTTATAATTCCGGTAATGAGTGTGTCGCAGATGACAGACGCAATGGCTGCCTGAGATTAGGATCTATTGCAAAAAGTGACCAATTCCAACGAATAATTTACATACAAGATTCCTGATTATGTCCTTAATTTCCGACAACTTGCAAGCCGTACGTGCTGATATCAGACGTGCCGCTCATGAATGTGGTCGTTCTGAGCAGCAAGTGAGCTTATTGGCCGTTTCAAAGACCTTTGGGGCGGATGCGGTACTAGATGCCGCGCGCAGCGGACAAGTTGCCTTTGGTGAGAATTATCTACAAGAAGCGGTAGATAAGATCACATTCATTCGACAACACGCACCAGAGCTTGATCTGGAATGGCATTTTATTGGCCCGATACAAAGCAATAAAACCCGGCCGATTGCAGAGAATTTCGCATGGGTGCACTCGGTTGACCGTGAGAAAATTGCACATCGGCTCTCGGAACAACGTCCCGCAACCATGGCACCATTAAACATTTGCTTACAAATTAACATCAGTGGCGAAGCGAGTAAAAGTGGCGTACCACCTGAACAGGCAGTCAATCTTGCATTGGCGATCGCCAAACTTCCAGGCTTGTGTCTTCGCGGTCTCATGGCGGTACCAGAACCCACCAACGACGAACAGCAACAACGTGCAGCATTTAGACAGTTGAAGTTCCTCAATGATGAGATTACCAGACACGGTATTGTCCTTGATACCTTATCTATGGGAATGAGTGGCGATTTGCATGCCGCCATTGCCGAAGGAAGTACGATGGTCAGAATAGGAACAGCAATTTTTGGGAAAAGAGATTATGCAAAATAAATTGAAAATCGGATTTATTGGTGGTGGCAACATGGCAGTTGCCTTGATTACCGGATTACTGCAGGCGGGAACGAGCGCTCAGGATATTCATGTTGTCGATGTGAATCAGGCCATGCTCGCTCGTCTTGAGACGGAGTTCAATGTCTCAACTTCTCTCATGATCGATGCAAAGCTGCAGCACATGGATGTGATCGTGCTTGCCGTGAAGCCCCAACAGTTGCGCGATGTCGTCGGTGAACTCGCTGTCCATCTGCGTCAACAGCTATTGATATCTATCGCCGCGGGAATTCGTGCGATAGATATTTCACGATGGCTTAATTCGTATCCAAGAATCGTGCGAGTGATGCCGAACACACCTGCCTTGATTGGCAAAGGGGTTACAGGGCTGTTTGCTTTGCCAGAAGTGACTGTGGCGGAAAAACAGTGTGCCGATGAAATTTTGCGTGCGGTTGGTTCGACGTCTTGGGTTCACGAAGAAAAACTGATTGATGTTGTGACCGCGATTTCCGGTAGTGGTCCGGCTTACGTTTTCTATTTCATTGAGGCAATGCAGCAAGCAGCGCAGGAATTAGGGTTAAGCCCAGAACAAGGAACCCAGTTTGCGATCGCCACCTTTGAAGGAGCGGCACAACTCGCCATGCACTCCGATGAGAATGTAACGATATTGCGTGAACGTGTTACCTCGAAAGGCGGAACGACCTACGCCGCGTTGAGTAGTCTGGAAGCCGATGATGTCAAAGGTAAAATTATAACCGCCATTAAGGCCGCTGCAGCCAGAGCGACCGAGCTTGGTGAGGAGTTTGGCCGACAGGATTAAGTGACATTTTCTGGTTGCTGCACTTGGCGTGTGTCTTTTTAGTACAGTACATCAAACGATGTTATTTGCATATCATAAAATACAGCGCTCTGGTAACAGACGCTGTATTTTTCTTTGTGGAAACAAAAGCTTGTTATTTCACAAAATTTATTAGTGAGAGTGCTCTTATTCGGTGACTTGTTGAGAAAAATCATAGGGCAATGAGATACAATACGTTACCTCATTGTTGCATAAAATTTGCTCACTGCAGCAGCACCTTTTTGTTTTGCGTTTTACCTTTATTCATAGGAAATCTCTTTTATTCCTTAGAAATCAACACAGTAAATCGCACAAACTCCTCAGCACTCTCACTGGTTTTTGTATGGCAATTTTTGTTTGGTTTCGTTTATTTATATTTAATCTGTTACAAGTTCAGATACCTAGTAACACGATAGATACAAATCGTCTTGCTGATCAGGGCAGTTATTCATCACTGAATAAACTCAAGTGTTTCGTCTTGTCCATCGATTGGTCATGGATTGCGCTTTTATCCTTACTTGGAATTTATCTGATTCCTGGTCTCATCGGGCACGACCCATGGAAGCAAGATGAAACATATATTTTTGGCATTATTCATCACCTGATTGAAACGGGTGATTGGATTGTGCCAACGATGGCTGGTGATCCATTTATGGAAAAGCCCCCTTTATATTACTGGGTAGCTGCCATTTTTGCGAAGACGTTTTATCCTTGGTTGACATTGCATGATGGAGCTCGTCTGGCGACGGGTTTTTTTATGTCGATCACTTGTCTTGCTGCAGGATGGTCGGCACGTCAGTGGTGGGGGATCGGTTACGGTCGCTATGCTGTCATGTCCCTATTAGGCTGTCTGGGTTTGGTTTTGCATTCGCACATGATGCTCACTGACGTTCCTTTGCTGACTGGTTTTGCTGTTGCTACCGCAGGTTTTGTCAATATTGAAAAGAACCCTAACCGTTCAGGTGCTTTACTTGGTACGGGCGTTGGTATTGGCTTTATGGCTAAAGGTGTATTGGCACTTGGGGTCTTCGGTTTGACCGCGCTCTTGTTACCTATCTTGTTCAAGCAGTGGCGGAATGCAGTTTATTGGCGGGTATTGTCACTGGCCCTACTTTTTTCTGCCCCTTGGTTATTGATCTGGCCTGTTAGCTTGTATTTGCGCTCTCCCAGCTTATTTATGGATTGGTTCTGGCTCAATAATGTCGGACGCTTTTTTGGATTTTCTGTCGCCCAACTCGGTGCGCCACACACTGAAGGATTCTGGATTACCACATTGCCTTGGTTTGCTTTTCCGGCGATGCCGTTAGCAGCGTTGACGCTGTGGCATCGACGACACATGGTATTTCAGTCATCAGCGATACAGGCGTGCGGCTTGATATTTTCGATGATGTTGCTGGTCTTGTGGAGTGCTGCCTCTGCGCGCGATAACTACGCGTTACCTTTGCTTTTACCGATTGCATTAATTGCTGCACCATCGGCAAAGCATTTGGGCTCAGGCTTGGATAAAGCATGGGATTGGAGTGCTCGGCTGATTTTTGGTGTTGTCATTGGCTTTATCTGGGCAGTGTGGTCTGTGATGACGATTAACGGTACACCGCCAGAGTGGATGTTCTTGCTTCGCCATTTGCCCCGTGAATTCGTGCCGCATTTTGCGTTTTGGCATGTATTGATTGCCTTGATGATTACTGCACTCGCTTTTGCGGGAATAGGCCAACTGTCCCGTATTCATGGACGTGGATTGGTAAGTTGGGTATCCGGTCTTGGTTTAAGTTGGATGTTAATTTGTCAACTTCTCTTGCCATGGGTTGACCACGCAAAAAGTTACCGTAGCGTTTTCTCGTCTATGCAAACAGCCATGAAAGGCAATTTTGATTGTATGGCGAGTAAGGACCTTGGCGAGTCTGAGCGTGCCATGCTGAGATATTTTTCTGGTATTAATACCTACCGGCAAGAAACGCTTCCAGAAGTTAGCTGTGATTTTTTATTAATTGACGGCTTTCAACGGCAGCCGCCAGAGCATCTGCGCGATAAAAATTGGCGGTTGGTGTGGGAAGGTGCTCGTCCTGGCGATAGTAATGAGCGGCTGTGGTTGTTTGAAGCAAAAAAGATGAATGGACAATTAGCGCTGAGTAGCGCTCGTCGTCCTCTGAAGTAAAGCGGCTTATTTAGCGTCTGTGCTTTTAGCGTCGGACTTGAATTGCTTAATCAGTGGTGCGATGGCGCGCCACATCTGCCAGGTGTTGATAGCGGCTTTAGCTACCGACGCAATCCGAGTCGGTTTTATTAGCAGAGCAGCGGCAGTGATTGCTGCCGTCAGTAAGGGTTGGTGACGCAAGGTGCCGACCAGACGACGAGCGCAGTGGTAACCAAACTCTGCGACTTCTGTCGATTGTTTTAGGTCTTCTACTTGTAGCGCAAGCAGCTGTCTCTGCGCACGGATTTTGAGTAGAAGTACCTCGCGCTGCAATGCGAGTTGTTCTGACTTACGTCTCATGAGTTTTCTTCTTTTGAAGCCACAGACTGACCACGTAAGGCAACACTGTCTTGATGGAGCTCTGCCAACGTAGAGGCTAGTAATCTTGGCTTTTTACTGAACTGGCTCCGAAGCCAAATACCTAGCCCTAGTGCCACAGCAAAAAGAGTCGATATCATAGAAGCGACCACTACGATCCTATGATTATCCCAGAACACCGCAATGAGCAGCACCGCCAGCAATACCAGTGCGAAACAAGCGCAAAATAAGGCAACCAAAGACCAGAGCAGGAGCGAAAAAAAACGCCCCAACTCTTCTTCAATTTCTACAGATGCTAACTCCAGCCGAGTATGAACAATACTCAGCGAAGTCGCTAGCAATTGACCTACCGAATCGAGTATCGCCATTGTTATTTGTTGCGGGCTATTAATAATCCAACTAACAATCCTATCCCTGCGGAAATACCAACGGATTGCCATGGGTTTTCTTTAACATAGACGTCTGTAGCGCGGGCGGCGTCTTTTGTCCGCGTCACGACAATTTCTTCAACTTTGGCTAGTTCTTCCTTTGCATTTTTGAGGGTACTTTCAAAGCGCGCTTTTGCCGCCCTGAAGCCTTCACCCGATTGCTGTTCGGTGTTTTTCAGCATCTCTTCTGCATCACGGATAACTTGATTCAGGTCATCCATCAATCGATCGTTCTGTTGTTCAACTGAGCTCATGATCATTCCTTTGAAGTAGGTTGGGTTGTGTCGCCATATAGAATTCAAGATGAGGCATACAGCACCATCAGTATGGATTAGTCTAGATCAATTCTCTTGCGCAGAGTTGTTATGGATCAAGCCAAACCTACAAAGTTTTTTGATGGTACATTTTCAATGAACCTGTATTTTTACTTTAATGCATAGTCCAAGACAACGCCAGCAAAGATTGCGGCACCAAGCCAGTTATTGTGACGGAACGCAGCAAAGCAACGCATTCTTTCCCGATTTCGGATCAGGGTGTAATGATAGATGGCACAAGCGATAGCAATGGCCATCCCAGTAAAAAACCAGATACCGAGACCATATTGCAGAGCGACGAAGGAGATCAGTGCAAAACTGATTGCATAGCAAAGCATAATGGCAAAGACGTCATAGCGTCCAAAAGTAATCGCCGACGTTTTGATGCCGATTTTTAAGTCGTCATCACGATCGACCATCGCATATTCGGTGTCGTATGCAATAGCCCAAAATATATTGGCGATCAGCAATATCCAGGCGACCATCGGCACCGAGTTTTGAATTGCTGCATAAGCCATCGGGATACCAAATCCAAAAGCAATACCTAAATATGCCTGTGGTATGGCAAAAAAGCGCTTGAAGTAGGGGTAACTTCCTGCCACTAGGACGGCGATCACTGACAGTTCTTTAGTCAAAAGATTAAACGGTAAAATCAGACAAAACGATATCAATGCCAAGACCCCTGCAATGGCTAACGCTTCTTTACCAGAAATCTTTCCGCTCGTTAGCGGGCGCTCTGCTGTCCGTTCGACATGCTTGTCAAAATCTCTGTCAGCATAGTCGTTGATTGCACAACCGGCTGATCGCATTAATACCGTACCAAGCGTAAAAATCGCGACCAAATTCCAGTTTGGATCGCCCGCAGAGGCGAGCCAGATTGCCACCAGTGTTGGCCAAAGAAGAAGCACTATTCCAATCGGTTTATCTAAGCGTACTAATTTGACATACCAATGACAACGTGTAACAAAAGCGTTCATTTTTACCTGTCTGTTGTTTCGATCATTTGGAATTATAAGTCCTCTATACATTGTATGGTCTCAATGCTATCTTACCCACCTCATCAATTATTGATAGCTTGTGCAGAAACAGCTACAAAAACGCCTGGAAATATGCGCCAAACGTGCACAACCCGTGCGCTCCGTATTTGTAATGGGCGAGAATTTTTTGTGCAATGGCTACTCACACATTTGAATTGTGGAAGAAAACATGAAATTTTTTAGAAAATTAGGATTAGCTACCTCAGTAACATTGATGCTGACACAAGCTGCACCAGCGTTCGCTGTGACAGAAATTAGTTGGTGGCATTCTATGACAGGCGCACTGGGTGACAGAGTTAATAATCTCGCAGACCAGTTTAATAAAAGTCAGGCAGAGTATAAGGTGGTGCCTGTCTACAAAGGCGAATATGACGAGTCGCTGTCAGCTGCGATTGCTGCTTTTCGTGCTGGTAATGCGCCTGATATTTTGCAAGTATTTGAAGTCGGTACGGCAACCATGATGTATGCCAAAGGTGCCATCAAACCGGTATCTGAAGTCATGAAAATCGCCGGTGAAAAATTTGAACCGGCAGCGTATATCCCTGCAGTGGCGAGTTATTACACGGCACCAAACGGCGAAATGTTGTCTTTGCCTTTTAATAGCTCGACGGCAGTTTTTTTCTACAACAAAGATTTATTTGCAAAGGCTGGTCTTGATCCAAATAAACCGCCCACAACCTGGCAGGAAATGGTTTCTGATGCCGCGCGTTTAAAAGTAGCAGGCAGTAAATGTCCCTATACAACGGGATGGCAGACGTGGATTCAGTTAGAGAATTTCTCTGCATGGCATAACATTGAATTTGCGACAAAAAATAATGGATTTGGCGGTCTGGATGCCAGATTGAAATTCAATAGTCCTTCACATGTCCGACATATTGAAGATATGGCGAATTGGGCTAAGCAAGGCTATTTCGTCTACGCCGGACGCAAGAGTGAGTCCGATGCGAAATTCTATTCTGGTGAATGTGCTATGTTGACCTCATCGAGCTCGGTCTACAGCGTGATCGTTAAAAATGCCAAGTTTAAGTTTGGCGTTGCCCCTTTGCCTTATTATTCAGACGTTCCTGGTGCGCCACAAAACACCGTCATTGGTGGTGCGTCACTGTGGACGATGGCTGGCAAAAAAAATGAAGAATACAAAGGCGTTGCCAAGTTCTATAAATTTTTGTCTCAGCCCGAAGTTCAGGCCAAATGGCATCAGGAAACAGGCTATTTACCAATTACGAATGCCGCCTACGAGATGACTAAAAAATCCGGGTTTTATGAAAAAAATCCAGGTACAGGCGTTGCAGTACAACAGATGATAGTTAAAACTACAGACAAATCACGCGGCATCCGCTTAGGTAGTTTTCCACAGATCCGTACCGTCGTTGATGAAGAATTAGAATTGGTCTGGTCTGGTAAAAAGTCAGCGAAAGAGGCACTCGATACAGCGGTCTCTCGTGGCAATGAACTATTGGCTCGCTTTGAGAAAGCAAACAAATAGAGTACGTTGAACGTGTTTTCAATGGCTGTTGTATTTACATTTTTTATCAGTAGGTGATTCTTGGAAAAACGAGCGCGTTTTCGCTCACGATGGGTGCCATACGCATTACTGGCACCGCAACTCATTGTGACTGTAGTATTTTTTTTCTGGCCCGCAGTACAAGCGTTATATCAATCCGTTTTATTGCAGGATGCATTTGGTTTATCCACTGAGTTTGTATGGTTTGAGAATTTTAAGATCTTATTTGAGGATCCAGCTTACCTGACGTCGTTCAAAACAACTGGCCTATTTTCTGTGCTGGTTGCGGTGACGGGATTGGCTGTCTCATTGATCTTGGCGGTGTTTGCTGATCGTGTCGTCCGTGGCGCCGCGGTCTATAAGACTTTACTGATCTGGCCATATTCTGTTTCTCCTGTCGTGGTTGGCGTGCTATGGATGTTTTTACTCAATCCGACGCTTGGTGTAGTCGCCCATCTGTTGCGACACGTTGGTATTGAATGGAATCATCTGCTCAATGCACAGCACGCGATGATTCTGATTGTGCTTGCAGCTGTTTGGAAGCAGGTTAGCTATAACTTTTTATTTTTCTTAGCAGGTTTGCAGTCGATTCCTAAATCACTTATTGAAGCTGCCGCAATTGATGGCGCAGGTCCAGTGCGCCGTTTCTTTTCTATTGTGTTGCCATTGCTGACACCGACGAGTTTCTTCTTGCTGGTCGTCAACATTGTGTACGCGTTCTTCGATACGTTTGCGATTGTTGAGGCAACTACACAGGGTGGCCCGGGCAAAGAAACAGAAATCTTGGTGTACAAAGTGTTTAATGACGGCTTCAAAGGTGGCGATCTTGGCAGTGCCGCCGCGCAGTCCGTTGTTCTGATGTTAATTGTGGTGGCACTGACGGTGTTGCAGTTCAAGTATGTAGAAAAGAAAGTGCAGTATTGAACATGATAGAACGTAGACCAATACTAGATGCGATTAGTCACGCAGTATTAATTATCGGCGTGATGTTGATTGCGTTTCCAATCTATATTGCTTTTGTTGCCAGCACACAGACTGCTGAGCAAGCAGCATTAGCACCGATTTCTCTGATCCCTGGTGATCAGCTTTTGCATAATTTTGCGACGGTACTTCAGGGTGGTGCCAGTGCGAATGTGGATATCAGTCCTGTCGCCCAGATGATGTGGGTCAGCCTAGTATCAGCATTACTGATCGCTGTCGGTAAAATTGCTATTTCTATGCTGTCAGCATTTGCTTTGGTGTACTTCCGTTTTCCTGGTCGGCGCTTATTTTTCTGGATGATTTTCCTGACGCTGATGTTACCTGTAGAGGTCAGAATTAACCCGACCTATAAAGTCATTTCAGATTTCGGGATGCTTAATTCCTACGCTGGATTAACGGTGCCATTAATTGCTTCTGCGACAGCTACTTTTTTATTCCGACAATTTTTTCTGACAATACCCGATGAACTAGCCGAAGCTGCGCGTATTGATGGTGCAGGACCAATTCGTTTTTTTAAAGATGTGATCTGGCCTTTGTCTCGTACCAATTTGCTGGCCTTGTTTGTGATTATGTTTATCTACGGTTGGAATCAGTATCTTTGGCCTCTGCTGGTTGCAACCGAGCAAAGCATGTATCCGATTGGTGTAGGTATCAAACGTATGATTGCGGGTGGTGATGCTGCCGTTGAGTGGAATCTCGTGATGGCAACCTTATTGCTGGCAATGATCCCCCCTGGACTGATTGTGGTGCTGATGCAAAAATGGTTTGTTAAAGGATTAGTTGATTCTGAGAAGTAACGCTTTGCTCGTGTCTTTCTAGCTGAGTCAATTGCAGACGACAAACAATGTATTCGCAAAGAAATTAAAGAAAACAAAGAGAATAAAGATGGCACAGGTCCACTTAAAAAATGTAAAAAAGATCTACGGTCACGGCAAAAAAACGGTGAACGTTATTCATGGTATTTCTGTTGATATTGATGATGGTGAGTTTGTCGTCATCGTCGGTCCTTCTGGTTGCGGTAAATCGAGTTTATTACGCATGATTGCCGGACTCGAAGAGATCAGTGAAGGCGAGGTTGTCATTGGTGATCGCGTGGTCAATGAACTTGAACCAAAGGACCGTGACATCGCGATGGTATTTCAAAACTATGCGTTGTATCCACACATGAGTGTGTTTGAAAACATGGCGTATGGCTTGAAGATACGAGGCTATTCCAAAGCAGAAATTAGCGAACGCGTGAACAAGGCTGCAAAGATTCTGGAATTAGAAAATTTGCTGGATCGTACACCACGTGCTTTATCTGGTGGGCAGCGTCAGCGGGTGGCAATGGGTCGGGCGATTGTCCGCGAGCCCGCTGTATTTTTGTTTGACGAGCCACTGTCCAATCTGGATGCCAAGTTACGAGTTCAAATGCGTCTGGAAATTCAGAAATTACACAAAACACTGGCGACCACTAGTTTATATGTCACCCACGATCAGGTCGAGGCGATGACGCTCGGTCAGCGAATGATTGTGATGAATGGCGGTGTAGCAGAGCAAATTGGAACACCTGACGAAGTTTATTCCCGCCCTGCGACAAGTTTTGTGGCGAGTTTTATTGGTTCACCACCGATGAACCTTTTGCAAGGAACGATGAGCAGCGATGGACATTGGATGACGATGGGTGATGTGAAGTTTGAATTACCGTTCCATCCATTACATCAGCGACCTAATACTGCCACAGATACAGAAACCATTTTGGGTGTGCGTCCTGAGCACTTATTTATCGGGATGCCTGGGTTACCTTTTGAGGTCGATCTGGTCGAATCGTTAGGTGCTGATTTGTTGGTTCATGGTCGTTGTGCAGGACAAACCTTAGTTGTTCGGGCTCCAGTCGGAGTACAGGTCAGCGTGGGACAAAAAACGACTGCTGGATTTACTTTCGATAGCATGCACAGATTCGATCCGCAGACACAAAGACGTATCGATTAAGTGACCAGATCGTGATGTGAATCGGGCTCGTCAGGCGTTCATTGTGCTGACGAATCACATCAACAAAGCAGGTTTACGGCGCGGCGTTTTATTGCTATCGACGTGTTCATCTGTTGATGTCGATTCACTGATCAGCGTTGAGAGATCTTGTTGGTGAAGAGAAGGCCCTTGTTCTGTAGCCTGATGTTGTCCTAGTGCATAGCCCGAGGCAAAAACGACGCCAGTTATGAGTATGCATGCACTATATCGGATGAGCGTATTCATAAACACCTTTACGGTCTGATTGAATGTTCTACTGCTGTCTATTCACTGTCTCTAGATTGGATCATCCGGATAAATAGCGGAGGAGACACCATTTATCCGGATTACTCATCGCTGCAAAGCCATCGCCTTGCGACGTCAGAGATCGTTCTACTCAGAAAATTTGTCCACTTCTGTTGACGACGTGTAGTGTCTCAACGGCGAGAACTCAGAACTAGTAAAATGTGCTAAGGTTTAAAATTTAGTATGCTTGGTACTGAGTTTTGATACTATTGTGCGCAATTTATAATCGGAGTCGGATGAAATGAGTTCACCAGAAATATTGCTCAATGTGCTGCGCGCCGAGTTGCGGGCGGCTGGTGTGACCTACAAAATACTGGCGGACCGGATAGGAATGAGTGAATCCAGTGTGAAACGGATGTTCGGTCAAAAAGATATGAATTTATCGCGCTTGGCAGAAATCTGCAAAGCCGCAGGCATTGCCTTAGAGGATGTGTTTAGGCAAGCGGCTGATGTGACACCCCATTCCGATACGCTGACACTGGCACAAGAAAAATCATTAGTGGCGGATGCAAAGTTATTATTGGTTGCTATTTCTTGTCTTGGTCACTGGACACTCGAACAAATTGTTGAAACCTACGAATTGAGTGAACCAGAATGTATCCTGCATTTGATTGCATTAGATAAATTAGAACTGATCGAGCTTCGCCCCAATAATCGTTATCGCTTAAACGTCTCTCCAGCATTTCATTGGCGTCCGGATGGGCCGGTGCAGCAATTCTTTCGTGATCATGTCGTGAGTGACTATTTCAGAGGAACCTTTGACCGACATGGCGAGACCTTATTGTGTGTTCCTGCGCGAGTGTCTGATCGCAGCGCGATGGAAATCGTCCAGAAAATTCAGCATCTCGCTGCTGAGTTGGCACGCTTACAGCAAGATGATCGTCGTCTTAAACCTGAGGAGCGTGATGGTTTTACGCTATTGGTGGGCTTCCAGTCTTGGGAGTTCTCGGCTTTGACCGCGTTACGGCGGCCAGAAGCAAAACCTGATCTGCCGAGCATCACTCACCAGATCGGACTTAAGAAAAGATAAACTGCTGAGCCCGCCCCTCGGGTCGCACCAGCACCAAAGAACAACGGACCAAAACGGGTATCGACGGATAAACTCGCACTGCCTGCTTGTTTCAGAATACCTGTACTGAACGGCACTGATGCACCATAAGTACCGCCAACTTCAGCAGAAAGTGCAAATCGTATTGCACCGCCCACGGTACTCGGCAAAGCGCCGATTTTACGTGCGATAACGACACGGCCAAATATACTTTCGTCGCCACTCAACGAGTTAGTGGGCAAGCCAGATAATCGGAGAAATCCCCCTAACGGTGCCAATTGTGGTGCATTTGGTGATTTGGTCCATTCTCCATAAAGATGTCCTGACCAGTCACCCGATTCAAACGCCTGCATCATACTGAGTTCTGATTTTGCAGCGGATGGTTGCCCCGATATCTTGCTGGGCGAGCGTTGCCATACCGCATTGACATAACTGCCTTGCGTCGGGAATGCCAGAGAATTGAGTGTATCGATTTTAAAGTTAATAAATTCGGTCGTGTCATAGATTCGCGAATTGGGGTTGTAACTTTTTGATGGATCAGACGATAGTTCCGAGGTAACTTTCTGAAAGCCTCTGGTGAAGCCTGCTTCTATACTTCCCCAATTACCAAATTGTCTTCCGAGTAGCATCGTTATGCTACTACTGGTCGTACCTTCGGTGGCAATTTTGGTCTCATTGTTGTAGACATTGAGGTTATTTGCTTTGTAGTCGACGGATGGTGCCACGTACCATTGTGAAGCAGGTGCTAAGGGTTGCCAGAATTGGGTGCTGAATTGACGCACGCTGCCAATCTTTGCAAGTGTGCGTAGTTCTGCACCGTAAGCATTGATTGAAGATGCAACGTGCATCAGATCTAATGCAAAATTGTTTTCGTCAGAAAAATTACTCGCTAATTCCATACCCACACGTAAGCGATTACGGCTGGAGTTTGATTCTGTTGGCTTGATGAGGATATCTCGTTCGCCATTGTGATCGGTAATGATTGTTTCAACTTTATCGAGATCTCCACGACCATAGAGTCGGGTTGTCGCAGCGCGAATCTGCTCTTGTGTCAGCACCTGACCTTCTTCGATTCCTGTCTGCGATCGTAAAGCAATCGGATTGATGTACTGCGTTCCCTGAACTTCAATATGTGCGATCGGTAGCGCAGTGATGGGCATTTTTGTCATCGTACCCGCGTGCAGTCGTTGCACTTCATAGGCTAAAAAATGATCAGGTGAGAGGCTAAGCGCTTGCAACTGTGGAGCTAATTTCAGCGTTGCTTCTTCGCCAGCCTTGATAGCACGTGGATATTGGGAAAAATCCAGAAATGTAATGCCATCCAAATTTGGCGAGATTAAGACGTCCTGATCCTTTAGTTGTTTGATTGAGCGTTGTACATTTTGTTCAGTCAGAATTTGCAACATCTGTGTTGCCACGTCCACCGCACTTTGTAACTGATGCTCTTTCGCTAGGGGAGTGCCTACGTTTACCGCAATAATAATATCGGCGCCCATCGCCCGCGCCATTTCGACTGGAAGATTACTGACTAGCCCACCATCAACGACTAATTTGTCTTTGATACGAACCGGAGCAAAAACACCAGGCACAGCCAAGGACGCACGCATCGTTGCCAGTAGGGGGGTAGTGTCAAGTTCAACCAGTTCGCCAGTCAATAGGTCCGATGCCGCTGATCGAAATGGTAATGCTAATTGATTTACCGGATAGTCGCGCATTCCTTCAGGTAAAAGTTGTGTGAGGGCGTTCTCCAGTGCGGCATTGCCAGCTGCCGCTGTTGGCAAGGAGACGCCTTTCTTGGTTGCAGCAAATTCGATCCGTGTCGGCAGCAGCGTGTCTTCTTCTTTCCGTCGGAAATCGAGATCATTGCGAGCAGGGCGATCAGATAAGACATTATCCCAATCCGTATCGTGAACGGTTTTTTCTAATTCTTCGGGCGTACGTCCTGCTGCATACGCACCACCGACAACGGCACCCATACTGGTACCCACAACTATATCAACCGGAATTCGCAGTTCACGCAGTGCCCGTAAGACGCCGATATGAGCAAAACCACGGGCACCACCACCAGATAACACCAGCGCGATGCGTGGACGATTGACCGGTACGATCGTATCGACAGAGCTATTGGGGTTAGATTGTGCGATGCTGAGAGTTGTTACGCCCATTAACGTAATATTGGCGCACAAGAGAAAAAATCGGTTCAATAACATAGTCATCCAGACTCTTTGTAAACAATGAACCGCAGATAGACTGATTTTGCGGCGACTGGTTCAGAAAAGTCCAGAGTATAGCTTCAGTCATGTTGATACTGTTATCAGTTATTACTTATTTCTACGGGCGCGCGCGCGTGGCAGTTTGGATGGGGTGGGAGAGCATGGTGTCGTCTCTTTTTTTTGTTGGATATTAGTGAGTAATGAGGTTGTACTCTGCGGTGCGAGGCTAGAGGTAGTTCGGCGGCCACTCACTTTTCTTGTCGCACAAATTGCGTTGTCTCAACCGGAAAAGGTCAAAAGCAACGTCAGAACCAACGTCAGAACCAATCCCCGACATGATCAACATGCTCAACATCCCCGTCTGCCGCAAAGCGGGCAGGGGAGCCATGAGTTTATGTTGGGGTGATACTTACCGATGGCGGAACTAAAAATAGTCCAGATTCGTTTATTGGAGGCTGATGCCTTCATCCAGCATGGTAACGCCGGGTAGGTCACACGCGAGTACGGCGTCACGGATGGCATCGATGGCGGCTTGTCGTGTGAAGCTTTTGCGCCATGCAATCACAACACGACGATCTGGCACAGGTTTCGCAAAATGGACGTAGCGTAGCATGCCATCGGTACTGCCCATGTCTGGCACAGAGGCGATCGGTAACACCGTTAATCCAATGCCAGAAGCGACCATGTGACGTATGGTTTCCAGCGATGAGCCTTCAAACGTACGGGCGATACCATCACCTGTGGTCGAGAAGCGTGCCATCTCAGGGCAAACTTCTAAGACCTGATCTCTGAAGCAATGACCATTGCCCAGTAATAACATCGTTTCTGATTTTAATTCTGCGGTGGAGACTTCTTTGCGATTTACCCAGGCATGGTCTTTCGGCATAGCGACGACGAATGGTTCGTCGTATAGGGGTTGTATCATCATGCCTTGCTCAGGCAGAGGCAAGGCCATGATCGCTGCATCCAGTTCGCCTTGGCGCAGGAGTTCGATCAGCTTGACAGTAAAGTTCTCTTGCAACACCAGCGGCATTTGCGGTACACGCTGTATCATTGTTTTGACCAGCGTTGGTAATAGATAGGGGCCAATGGTGTAAATCACGCCAAGCCGGAAAGGGCCTGCTAAGGGATCTTTGTTTTGCTTTGCTATTTCTTTGATTGCCGCAGTTTGTTCCAGCACACGCTCAGCCTGCGCAACAATCTGTGCGCCCAGCGGGGTTGTTGAAATTTCGGTACCACCACGTTCAAATATCGTTACACCTAACTCATCCTCGAGTTTTTTAATCGCAACAGACAAGGTTGGTTGTGCAACGAAGCAGGCTTCCGCTGCATGACCGAAATGTTTTTGCCTAGCGACGGCAACGATATATTTTAATTCTGTGAGTGTCATGAGCTTAGTGTGGCACAGAGTTTTGCTGGCGTCAGCAATCTGTTTTATTCAACTTCTGAAAAATACCGTTAATACGGGGAGTATATTTTATTATCCGTAATTATCCTTATGAAAACGCAATATTGAGAAAAAATATACTTATACACAGGGGAGTATAAATTTCGCTTGCTTATAAATTTAATAAGCAAGCGATGTTGTTTTTATAAAACTTTAATTAATTTTTTTGCAAATTACTCATCGCTTTGGTGAGCTCTACGTGCCCTTGTGCTGTGCCGCTATCGGGCACGGTTTCACCTTCGCGTTGGCGAACTTCTGATAAACGGGCGGCAAGTTGTTCTGGTGCATCGCTATCACGGCCGACAAAAACGCCTTGAGTTAACGTGATATTTGCTGCTTCAAAACTGCCTGCACCAGCACATAAAATAGCACGTGTCGGTGCATCCTCTGCTGCCAATACCAACATGGCAGGAACCACATCAGATGGTTTCAGTGCCTGTAAAAACTCGGCAGGGAACAAACTCTCGGTCATCCGCGTCGCTGCTGTTGGTGCCAGACTGTTGACGCGAATATCGTATTTAGCCCCTTCCAGCGCCAGCGTTTGCATCAGACCGACTAACGCCATTTTGGCTGCACCGTAATTGGATTGCCCGAAGTTGCCGTATAAGCCAGATGAGGAAGTCGTCATCACGATACGTCCGTATTTCTGTTCTGTCATGACAGGCCAGACCGCCTTACAGCAATGCACAGCGCCCATCAGGTGAACGTCCATCACCAGTTTGAAGTCATCTATGTCCATTTTGGCAAAACTCTTGTCTCGCAAAATGCCCGCATTGTTGATCAGAATATCGACCCGACCCCATTGCGCGATGGTTTCAGCAACCATGGCCTGTACTGCGGCAAAATCGGTCACAGACGCACCATTCGCGATGGCTTCGCCGCCTGCTGCGCGGATTTCTTCAACTACCGCCTGTGCTGCCGAGAGAGATGAACCCGATCCATCGCGGGCTCCGCCTAGATCATTAACAACGACCTTAGCACCGCGTGCAGCTAACGCTAACGCGTGTTCACGACCCAAACCACCACCTGCACCAGTAACGATTGCTACCCGGCCATTAAAATTAAGCGTCATTTGTCTTCCTTTATAGGTTGTTATTAAATGTTGTACTTTTCAAGCATAAAAAATAATCAGATAAATTTCTTTTGCATCATCATCGCACCGCCCATGGCTGGATCGAGTTCGTAGGTTGCAAAACCTTGATCAATATACAAGGCACGCGCTGGTGCATTACCGTCTAATACTTCCAGCGTTAATTTACAGTAACCGCGTGTTTGAGCAAAATTGCTGATGACGTCGATGAGTTTTTTTGCTATTCCTAAACCTCGAAACTCCGCGCGTATCGCAAAGTCATGGATATTGAGTAAAGGTCGACAAGCGAACGTCGAAAAACCTTCTATGCAGATCGAAAAACCCGCTGGTTGGTCATTCTGATACGCAAGGAATGCAACGACGGTCGGACGTTGTTTTAAGGATTCAATCAGATGTTGTCGGGTGTAATCCGATAACGGTTCCCCGCCACCCATTGGGTCACAAGCATAGTCATTCAAGAGGAAAAGCAGATCGTTTGCATGTTGTGCGCGGTGTAAGTCGGCTTGGGTTATTGTCAGCATAAGCAGAAATGAGTGAGCGTTCGATACTGAAGTATAAGCGACGTAAGGCAATCTTGTATCGTCGCTATTGACTGATTAATGAGTGTCTCTTAGACGATAGTCCTTATGTCGGTGAATTGCGTCGTTGCGTTTTAGCGTAGATTGAACGTGCGATCACAGCAGTTGAAAAGGTGCATTCAAGTTGGAAGGCAACAAATAAGCTAGCTCTCTAAAAAAGATTGCCGTGCTCCCAGTATTGTCTAGTAGCACGGCATTTATACTTTTTGCTGCGGTTTTTATGTTTAGTGCGCTTCTTCCCAATTCGCACCAACGCCAACTTCCGCTAACAAAGGCACGTTTAATTGTGCAACGCCCGCCATCAATTCAGGCAATTTTTTCTTAACTAATTCTAGTTCAGACTCTGGCACTTCCAGCACCAGTTCATCGTGGACTTGCATAATCATTTTGGATTGCAACTTGTCTGTTTCCAGCCAGTTTTGTACTGCAATCATCGCCAACTTGATTAAATCAGCGGCGGTTCCTTGCATCGGTGCGTTAATTGCTGCCCGTTCTGCGCCTTGTCGACGTGGACCGTTCGGACTATTGATTTCAGCCAGCCACAGACGACGTCCAAAGACCGTTTCTACATAGCCATGCGCTTTTGCTTTCGTACGGGTGTCGGCCATGTACTGGGCAACGCCAGGATACCTTTGAAAATAGCGGTCGATATAGTTTTGCGCAGCGCTACGTTCAATTCCTAGATTACCTGCGAGACCAAAAGCGCTCATGCCATAGATCAGGCCGAAGTTAATGACCTTGGCATAGCGTCGTTGTTCGCTCGTGACTTCTGGTAATGACACACCAAAAATTTCTGACGCAGTTGCTTTATGGACATCCTCACCATCAGCAAATGCCTTGAGCAAACTCGCGTCGCCAGAAATATGCGCCATGATGCGTAACTCAATTTGCGAGTAGTCAGCAGAAATAAGGACATTACCTGGTGCCGCGATAAACGCCTCGCGAATACGGCGCCCCTCGGCAGTACGTACCGGAATGTTTTGCAAATTTGGATCATTTGACGCCAGACGCCCTGTTACTGCAACGGCTTGCGCATAGTTGGTGTGAACGCGGCCGGTACTAGCATTGACCATTTTGGGCAACTTGTCGGTATAAGTCGATTTGAGTTTGGCTAATCCGCGATACTCAAGTAGTACTTTTGGCAGTGGGTAATCTTCAGCTAGTTTTTGTAAGACTTCTTCGTCAGTTGAGGGGGCGCCAGACGGTGTTTTTTTGACGACAGGTAAGCCAAGTTTGCCAAAGAAGATTTCGCCCAATTGCTTTGGCGAGTTCAGGTTGAATGGCTGCTCTGCGAGCTCATAGGCTTTTTGTTCGAGTTCTAACAAACGAAGACCGATTTCGTTGGATTGCGTCGCAAGTAGATCTTTGTTGATTAAGACGCCGTTGCGTTCAATTTTTTGCAAAACAATCGATGTCGGTAATTCAATCTCGTGGTACACACGTAGCAGATTGACATCCGGTTCAATCTCTGGCCACATCGCCTGATGTAATTGTAGGGTGATGTCAGCATCTTCTGCGGCGTAAGCAGTCGCTCGTTCGATCTCGACTTGGTCAAAACAAATTTGTGAGGCACCTTTACCGCAGACCTCTTCATAACTAATCGTTTTTTTGCCTAGGTGACGCAATGCTAGACTATCCATATCATGCGACTTATGCGATTCAAACACATACGATTCCAATAGCGTATCGTGTTTGATGCCACGTAAATGCACACCTTGGTTCGCAAAAATATGCGTATCGTATTTCAGATTCTGTCCGACTTTGGCTTTGCTATCGTCTTCCAGCCAAGGCTTAAGTTTGGCTAAAACTAGTTCACGCGATAACTGCTGTGGACAATCACCGTAGTGATGGGCAACTGGGATATAACATGCATGTCCGGCTTCGCAACACAGTGAAATGCCTACGAGTTGTGCCGTCATTGGTTCAAGCGACGTTGTTTCGGTGTCGACTGCTGTCAGGTCGGCGTTTTGGATGCGTGCTATCCATGCGTCCAAATCAGCCTCAGTGAGGATCAATTCATAATTTTTGACGACGATGGCTTGCACGGCATCTGGATTGGTGTCTTCGCTAAATAATCCAGCTTGTGCGGGCGTGTTGCCGGAAGAATTAGATGCAGCGCCACCTTTCAGTGGAATCGAGCCAGCTGTGGCGTCACCTGATAATTCACGTAACCAGGTTTTGAAACCGTAGCGGCTGAAGAACGCCAGCATGGCTTCTTTGCTTTCGTCTTGGCTGATCAGACTCGCTTGTATCGATTGATAATGCGCTGCTAAATCGCAGTTTGTCTTGACGGTGATGAGTTCACGGCCACGTGGCAGCCATTCAAGGGCTGCGCGTAAATTGTCGCCGACCACGCCTTTAATTTTGTCAGCGTTCTCAATGACGCCGTCCAGACTGTCGTATTCTGTGAGCCATTTTACGGCAGTTTTTGGGCCGCATTTGGTAACGCCAGGGACGTTATCCACGGTATCGCCAATCAGTGTCAGATAATCGATGATGCGATTGGGTGGAACGCCAAATTTTGCCAGTACGCCAGGCTCGTCCATTTTTTCATTGGTCATGGTGTTGATCAGCATCACGTTTGGATTAACCAATTGCGCTAGATCTTTATCACCGGTGGAGACGACGGTGTTCATCCCGAGTTTACTGGCTTCGACAGCGAGCGTGCCAATCACGTCATCTGCTTCGACACCTTCCACCATCAGGATAGGCCATCCCATCGCCTTGACCACTTCGTGAATTGGTTCAACTTGCAGTCGCAAGTCATCTGGCATCGGTGCCCTTTGTGCTTTGTATTCTGGATAAAGATCATCGCGGAACGTTTTGCCTTTTGCATCAAATACACACGCCATGTATGCTGCCGGATAATCGCTGCGTAGGCGACGTAACATATTGATCATGCCGTAAATGGCACCGGTTGGTTCGCCTTGTGGATTGCGCAAATCAGGCATCGCATGAAAAGCACGGTACAAATAGCTGGAACCATCAACTAACAACAGGGTATTTTGCATATGAACGAGAACAGAAAAAATATAACAAGGTTGCGCCAGATAATGGACAAAGATAAGGCAACAGCCTTAAAAGCGCGTGAATCATGGCATATGTTCACGATTATGGCAGAGTTTATCGACTCTACCGAGCGCCTTTCAAATATTGGCCCTGCGGTGACTATTTTTGGATCCGCCAGAACTAAGCCAGAGGACCCGTATTATCAAAGCTGCGTTGACCTGGCGCGACGATTGTCTGATGAAGGGTTTGCTGTGGTTTCGGGTGGTGGCCCCGGTATTATGGAGGCAGCAAATAAGGGTGCATATGAAGGCAAATCGTCTTCCGTCGGTTTAAATATCGAGTTGCCTCATGAGCAAAAAAATAACCCATGGCAAAATATCAGTCTGACATTCCGCCATTTCTTTGCACGCAAAGTCGCTTTTGTAAAATACGCCGATGCGTATGTTGTCTATCCGGGTGGTTTCGGCACGATGGACGAGGTCAGTGAAGTGCTGACGTTGATACAAACAGGTAAGACCCGGCATATTCCGGTTATTCTCGTGGGCACCAGTTTTTGGAATGGCTTAATTGAATGGATGAAAATCCAGATGGTGGCAAATGGGATGATTTCACCTGAAGATCTGAACCTAGTGCAATTAATCGATGAGCCAGCCAATATTGTTGATGCGATTTATGCGTTCTATGAACAACGTAATATCGAGCCCTCTGAGGATGAGCGTCATCGAATGTTATATTTGTAAAATTGCTTGAATTTCTACAGTTCAATAAAAAAGCAGAGCGTATTCTGCTTTTTTATCACACACTGGAGAGTAAAGCGTTCTTCGCTCAATCAATATAATTGACACGGGAGAACTTGTCTTTGAAGTGCTCGGGCATTGCTACAACTTGCGCTGAGCGGTAGTCAAAAAAGACAAAACCGGATTTTGCCATCGCCACCAGAGTTTGATTAGCGGGACGTGAAATACGGAAAATAATATCCCCACCGTACTTATTAAAATCCATCACGCCTACTTCAAACAATAATTGGTCGCGCGCATGCGCTTCGGCTTTGTAGGTTGTTGCGAGATCAGTAACGATAATACCTACCCCCTCCTGCGCTGTTTCGCGGATGCCGAATTCGTATAAAAACCGAGCTCTGGCTTCAGAGATCATCGAAATCATCGAATCGTTTCCCAAATGGTTGGCACCGTTAATATCAGTGACACGAACCGTTAATGGCGTGGAGTAGTAATACTGGTTTTCAGGGAACTGTAATTGCAGACGAGCCATAAGAAATTCAAAAATTGAGATGAGCCGTGATTGTAACTGGCTTTGTCCGATCTTCAGAAAGATACGATCACTATATTTGATGAATTATTTTGCGCTCTTTTGCAGGAATCCTCGGGAAATGTTGCGCCGCAACGTTTTATGGTGAAAATCTGGAGCTCACACAAGGTCAAACCACTTTGTAAAATAAATAAAAATATTTAACAATTTTTTAAAACATTGCTCCTTGTAAAGATGAAATAAACGCATAGTATGAAATACATGCATAGTATGAAAAAACCGAAGTGGGACATGTCATGAAATCTGACCTGAAAACAAATCTTGATGCTGAAACGCTTTCCACACGCGATGCTGCTGAGGTATTGAAGGTTAGCGTCAGAGCAGTGCAGCTTTGGGTAGCGCAGGGACGCCTAAGCGCGTGGCGGACGCCGGGTGGACATCGTCGAATATTTAAGAGTTCTGTTGAGGCGATGTGTTCCGGACAAACATCACTTGCTGAGATGGAAACGTTCGATATTTTAATTGTTGACAACCAAGCTTTGTATTCAGAGTTGACCGATTTGTATGCTTGTATTCCCTCGAGTAACATTAGGGTTCTTTCAATCGAAAATTCTCTTGAGAGCTTGATAAAAATGGGAGAAACGCCCCCCGATTTACTAATTACCGATGTCTTGATGCCGCATGTGAATGGTGTTGAATTATTGTTGATGCTCAGCAAACATTCTTGGGCTGAAACGATGAAAATTATTGTCATCAGTACGCTGACAAAAACGCAGATTAACGAGATGGGTGGGCTACCTTCAGTGGTAGACTATTACAAAAAACCTGTCGTACTCGCGGATCTAGTGAAAACAGTTACTTCCCATTTTGAAACATGGAAGACGCGCAGGAGTAAATCATGAATGCTCAAATGAAGATTTTTTTTGATTCCCTGTCCGACGGCGTTGCTATCGTTAATAAAGAGGGTATCGTTCAGTACGTCAATACGCCAGGTGTTGTGGTTTTTTCAGCCAAGATCGGTGTCGCTTTTCCAGATCCCCGGATACTTAAGGGGGTACGTGATCTGATCGCAGGGTTTGGTAAGGCACCGTTAAATATTCCATTACCGATGCAGGCCGGAAATCCAGTCGGTTGCATGGCAAAGCTCATGCCATTGCCCATTGCGGATCAATATGCTGTCGTCACCCAGTTGCTGACCGAAAAGCAATTTTATGAGATGACACTCAAGAATTTCTATGAATTTATCCGGATTGATTTATCTAAGCCGATCCATCAATTCGCTCAGCAATTAGGTCTTTTGGCAGACGAAAAATTACCATCAGAAGTTCAACGGCTGGTTGAAAGTGGTAACACCATTTCTGAACGTTTGCAAAGAATCGAAATGTTAGCTGAATTATTTGGAACGTCTCCTTTGGTCGATCAGGAGCGCTTGCTATTCGAAAGTATGATTACCGAAGCGCTGAATGCCGAACGTCGGCAGCTCGAATCGCGTGGTTTAGAGGTCTACCTTGAAGGCCTTGATGCTGAACTCCCACCGGTTTATGGCAGTCGCACTTGGCTAACGAGAGCATTGCGCGAATTGATTAACAACGCGGCGCGCCACGCGACACAAAAATCTCGCTTAGAAATTTCTTTACGTTGTACCGGCACCCATGTGATTCTGAGCTTACGCAATCATGGCCAATTCGCAAGTAAACATCTTCTGAAAAAAAAATTATTTGTCCCTTTTAATTTGGTTGAGGATTACATCAAAGATCGAAAATTCAGTACATCTAAAGTGCCCGGTATGGCAGCTAAAGGGCCTGGTTTGGGTCTGCCAATCTGTCATCAAATATTACATTTGCATGGTGGTCGAATGAGTATTATCGAAGGTGATGGCGATGAAATTATTGAGTTTAATCTTGAATTAGCAACCGGTGCACCTGTTCAAGATACACAGACGTTAGATGCAGAACAAGCGCAACGCTATGCGCATGACATGGTCGCTTTAATGCAGCGTATGCAAGCTGCTAAGGCGGCGCAGGCTGCGGACAAGAAATAATATGAATTGTTCATATCAGTGGTAAGTCATCGTGGTACGGAGGCAAAAATGAAAACCAAGCGCATCTTGATTGTTGAGGATCAGGCAGATATCCGAAAATTAATTCGCATGACATTAGATTTCGGAGATTATGAACTACATGAGGCCGATAACGGCGATAGTGGGTATAACCTAGCATTAACTGTAGCGCCCCACATCATTTTATTAGACGTGATGATGCCAGGTAGTATGGATGGCTTACAAGTCTGCGAAAAACTCAAAAAAAATCCTGATTATGCAAGGACAAAAATCATCATGTTGACAGCCAGAGGCCAGCAGTCTGATATTGATACCGGATTAAAAGTCGGCGCTAATTCGTACATGATTAAGCCTTTCAGTCCATTGGAGCTCATGGATACGATCGATAAATATTTTGCAGAAATTGAAGCCACCGGAGCGCTCGTATGACATCCACTATTTTAGTGGTGGATGATCAATCTGATGCGCGGCGACTGGTGCGGATGGTGATGGAACTTGAGCGCCATCAGATTATTGAAGCCGCTAACGGTGAAAGCGCGTTGGCCATGGCACATCTGCATAGGCCTGATTGTGTGATTATCGATCTACGGATGCCTGGCCGTGTCGATGGATTTAATTTGTGCCAGGCAATTAAAAATGATCCGGATTTATCCCAGATACCGGTCATTATTCTCAGTGCTTTTTTTCAGCAAGATGAAAAAAATCTTGGAATAGAATTTGGCGCTGATGCATTTTTAGAGAAGCCTTTTAATTTCTCACAATTACTTGATGAAGTGGACCGGGTTATTGATCGGGTCAAGCAATAAATTACGGATGAAATCAATTGCAATATCAACCTGCTTTTTAAATATCTGCTGCCGACGGGCATTGTCTGGCAGCCGCCACCAGAAATGGGTAGGAGACTATCATGAGCCAGATTCAGCCACAAGCGAAGACTCAATTATGGGTGTACAGATACATCAGACTGCTCAAAAAAGAATGGTTGAGTTCTTTGATTCTGATTGCCGGTCTTAGCATCTCTTATATCGTATGGACGATCAGTCTTCGAAATCATGAAGACGTCGATAAGGCACGCTTTGTTAGTACGAGCGAGCTTATCAGTACGTCGTTAGCAAAACGCATGAATAGCAACGAACAAATTCTACGTGGTGGTGCTGCTTTGTTTAGTATGAATAACAGCACTTCCCGCGAACAGTGGCGTACTTATGTATCGAGCTTACGTCTCGATGAGACCTCGCCTGGCATTCAGGGCGTGGGGTTTGTTCTTCGTGTACCGGATGGGGAGAAGGCAACCCATACCGCAAAAATTCGGGCAGAAGGTTATCCCGAGTACACTATTTATCCTGCAGCACCGCGGGACGAGTATATGGCTGTCATTTATCTTGAGCCATTCTGGGGGCGCAACCTTCGTGCGTTTGGCTATGACCTCGCTAGTGAAGAAGTCAGACGCTCTGCGTTAGACCAGGCACGTGATACCGGAGAGCCTGCTTTGACTGGACTAGTAAAATTGCTTCAGGAAGGGAAAGATGGTAACCAGGCAGGGTTTCTTCTCTTCATCCCCATCTACAAAAATGGCTTACCCAGAGGTTCCGTCGAAGAGCGTCGTGAGTCACTTTTAGGGTATGTTTATAGTCCGTTTCGCGTCGAAGATATGATGCGCAATGTATTGGTGAATGTCGATAGTAGCGTAGGAGTCGAAGTATTTGATGGTAAAGAAATAGACAATAAAAATCTACTTTTCTCTAGTGTTCAAAATAATAATGGCGTTAGTCCACGCTATGTTAGCTCAAGACAAATGGACTTCGAAGGTAAGAGTTGGACCTTGCGTTTTACGAGCCTACCGACATTTGAAGCGTTATCAAATAATGTTATCAGCCACATGATTTTTGCTGCAGGAATTGCGGTCACTATTTTGCTTACTTTCGTGGTCACTAATTTAGCAGCGACCCGCAATAGCGCATTTGGTATGGCAAAAGAAATGACGACGCAATTAAGTCATAGCGAAAATGCACTGAGGGCAGTTTTAGATTCGGCTGCCGATGGTATTGTGCGTGTTGATGGGAATGGGATAGTGAAGTCCGTTAATCTAGCTGCGGAGCATATCTTTGGCTTGTCCGCCGATAAACTGAGTGACTTTCCGTTGCAGCAAATCATCGACGGTATGGATGTTAATAAAATCGAAGAAACGCTCAACAGTTATGGAAATGCCGGTAGTGCAATGCGCAGTGCCCGCGTTGAATCGTTTGGTATCCGTTCTTCTGGCGATCAGTTTCCATTAGCAGTTTCATTAAGTCAGTTCAATCAAAACGATGAAATTAACTACTCGCTGATGGTCAGAGATATCAGTGATGACAAAATGGCTGAAGCAATTCTTCAGCTCCGGCTAACGGCAATCGAAGCCGCGACAAACGGCATTGTTATTGCTGATATGCGGATGTCCAGTCAGCCAATTATTTATAGCAACCCCGCGTTTGAGAGAATCACCGGCTATACCGCCAGCGAAATGTTGGGTATGAATTGTCGAATTCTTCAGGCAGATGATCGGTTCCAGCTCGAGAACGTTGAATTATCGCAAGCAATTCAGCAGGGACGAGAATGTAAAGTGTTGATCCGCAATTATCGTAAAGATGGTAGCTTGTTCTGGAATGATCTCTCTGTCGCACCGGTGATTGATCAGGATGGCGTAGTCACTCATTATGTCGGTAGTTTGAATGATGTAACCGATCGTGTTCTAGCAGAAGAAAACCTGCGTATCAGATCAATGCGCCTTGATGCGATTTGTACCTTGAGCCCCGATGGTGTCGTTGCGTTTGACGCCAATGGTAAGTTGACGAATGTTAATCCAGCGTTTCTCGAGATGACTGGATTTAGTAATATTCAATTAACGAACCTGACCATGGACGAATTTGACACGCTCATGGCATCCTTGGCTGATCCTGCCCATGCTTACGTCTCGTCTAATGAAGAGAACAAGATGAATCTCGTTCTTGATTCAGACGATGATTTGGTTCAGGCAAGTCAGCAAATGGTTTACCTGTGCTCTCCTCGGACTTGTATTTTGATTCGTTCTATTCGTACGGTTGCACCAGGCTCATTGGAACAAGTAATTTATTTCCGTGATGTGACCCGCGAAACAGAAATCGATCGTATTAAGAGCGAATTCTTATCGACTGCTGCACATGAATTACGTACCCCAATGGCGAGTATTTTTGGATTTTCAGAATTGTTATTGCGCCGCAAATATGATGAGGTAACACAGAAGGATTTGTTAAGCACGATCAATCGTCAGGCCGGTATTATGATTAACCTCATTAACGAATTACTCGATCTTGCGCGCATTGAGGCTCGTGCTGGTAAAGACTTTAAATTTAGTGTTCAAGCCATTGCACCAATTGTCGAAAATGCCGTGGCCGCTTTACTCGTCAACAACGATCCTCGTCGCATCAATGTCAATATCAGTGACAATTTACCGGATGTCAAAGTGGATGCAGAAAAAATTGGTCAGTCGCTCATGAACGTATTGAGTAACGCCTATAAATATTCACCTAATGGCGGCGATATTGATCTGTTTGTACTGAGCGAGGATCACGAGGGTGTAACAGAAATTGGCTTACGTGTGACAGATCAGGGGATTGGCCTGACACCGGCACAGATGTCACGGTTGTTTGAGCGTTTCTTCCGTGCCGATCCGTCAGGTAATATTCCTGGTACTGGACTCGGTATGTGTATCGTCAAAGAAATTATCGAGTTGCATGGTGGTCGGGTAGACGTGCAAAGCGAAAAAGATGTTGGAACGACAGTGACGCTGTGGCTTCCTGTTGCACAACAAGAGGAACTTCTAGCAGCGTAACATCGATCCCTATCGCAATAGGGTGGCTGAGGGCGGCAGACAGGGTTGTTCTGGCCGCCTTTATTTTTTCATCGCCATACTAACGGACTTTGGCGCAGTCTATTTAACACCACATTGTAGGATATGGTTCGATGCTGTTGCCAGCAAGTAGTGGCAATAATCACGGCGTGTCTGGCTTCGTTTCACTCCTTCCAACATACCGAATTTTTTATATTGCCGGGCTACATCAAGTTGTAAGCGGTTGTAAACGGTTGTAAATGTGCATGCTCTATAAAAGTAATTCATCTATTATTATTGTTATCTTGACAATGTAAATATATTAATAAATAATAGATGGGAATTGCAAATGAAGTTTGATGTACTTATCGTAGGTGAAGGTTTAGCTGCATTGACATTACTTTTAACATTACCTTCGACGATCAAGGTTGGTGTTATCTCTCGAAACAAATTCGATGAACCCTCGAGTTATTGGGCTCAGGGAGGTATCTCAGCAGTTTTTTCAGCAGAAGACAACTTCGGCAAGCACATTAAGGATACTCTCGCTGCTGGTGACGGTCTTTGCAAAGAGCAAGTTGTCAAAGATATCGTCGGTGCAGGAACATCCGTACTCCAATGGCTCATCGATTTAGGGGTCCCATTTACCCGCGAAAATAATGATATCCATTTGACGCGTGAAGGAGGACATTCTGAACGTCGGGTCGCTCACGTTGATGATATGACGGGGCGCGGTATCATGCAGACACTGCAGAGCAAAGTGGCATTACTTCCCAATGTGACCTGGATTCGTCAATATGAAGTAGTTGAACTCATCTCAGATACTAGCCGTGTCACAGGCTTGATCGCTCAAAGCTTGGCTGATGGCGATGTGACTGTTTTTAGTGCGCCCAATGTCGTCTTGGCGACTGGTGGTATCACTGGCCTTTATCCTTATGCTACTAATCCGCATGCAAGTAAAGGTGAGGCGATAGCAATGGCGTGGCGTGCCGGTGCAGCAGTAGAAAATCTGGAATTTGTACAATTCCATCCAACAGCATTTCAGGTTGACCAAAAAGTCGTTAGCCTCATCACCGAGGCAGTTCGCGGTGAAGGAGGATATTTATACAATGTAGCAAATGAACGATTTATGCCAAAATATTCATCGCAAGAAGAATTAGCACCGCGCGATATCGTCGCTCGTGCAATCTATTCGGAAATGGCAGCGCATAAATCGCCTTACGTCTGGCTCGATATCTCGCATAAAGGCCAGCAGTTCGTAGAGCATCACTTCCCTAATCTTGTAGAGTTAACGCGGCGTTACAACCGTGACTTATCAACGACGCGCGTACCCGTATCTCCTGCCGCTCACTATACCTGTGGTGGTATCGCTGCTGACCTCAGTGGACGAACCAGTGTAGCGGGACTTTATGCTGTTGGTGAAGTAGCCAATTGTGGCCTACATGGCGCTAATCGTCTGGCTAGTAATTCGCTGCTGGAGTGCGTAGTGATGGGAAAAGCCTGTGCCATGCAAATTACAAGTTCCACTATTGCTAGCAGCAAAAAAGTATCAATTCAGATCCCCACCATCGTTGAAACTGGCTTATCACTTTCAATGTTACCAAGCTTACGTGCCACTCTGTGGGATCATGCCGGCATCGTCCGTAGTAATGATGGAATCAAAACTGGTCTCCGTCAATTAGAGGACCTCCAGACAGCACCAAGCCTTCTTCCTTATGGACAAGCGCTGCGTGCTCAAAATATCTACGACGCGGCTCGCCTGATACTGCTTAGCGCATCTCTCCGCCAAGAATCGCGCGGGGGACATTTCAATATAGATTGCAACTTCAAATCTAATCCCACGACATCCGTGGTTAGTGGAATCTACAAAAAACACTGGGGCTATTCTCAAAGGAATGAAAGAAAAACAGATGAATTTCTTTCAGCATAAAAATATACCTACTTAACTCGATAGGTTGAAATAACTTTTCTAAGATGGAAATATAAATGCTACTTCATTTAATCATAGTAGGGACCGCTGCTGGTTTCTTGGCGGGCATGTTTGGCATTGGAGGGGGGGCGATTGTCATTCCCATGCTAATTTATATGTATAAGAACGGAGGAATGGATGCAACAGAAGCGATACGGCTAGCCTTTGGTACTTCACTTGCTACCATGGCCTTCACTGGGCTCTCATCCTTCTTAAGCCACTGGCAAAGAGGTAATGTGGATATCTCGTGGTTGAAGAAATTATTTCTTCCGGCTGGTATTGGTGCGACCGCTGGTGCATTGCTTGCCGCTCGTATTCCTGGTGCGTGGTTGGCTTTTGGTTTGTCCTTGATGCTGGCATATTTTGGCGTAAAACTGTTAATACATACAGAGCAATCGACAACAGATTCACCACGCTTTCAACGTTTCCATATTTTTGCTGGACTGTTATCTGGGATCGCCTATTCGCTCGCGGGTATGGGGGGAGCATCCGTGGTGACGTTCTATCTGACCCATGTCGGCTTGTCGCTCCGTAAGGCCATTGGTACTGCGACGGGAGTGATTTTACCAATTTCACTTGGTGCAATTATCGGCTTTGGCGTCACTGCTGGTTCACCACATGATTGGCGTTGGGGCTATATCGACTTGTATGCGTTGCTGGCGATGAGTATCTGTTCTATCATCGCTTCGAAGGTCGGTGTTAAAGCAGGAGCACTGTTGCCAACGCCGATACTTCGCAAAGTATTCGGGATCTTCATGACCTTGTTGGCAGTCAAGACCATGTTTAACGTATTGGCATAAAATATGTTCCTGTCTTAAACCATTCACAGCGCCTTGTAACCAGGCCACGTAATTTCAAGCTCGTAGCCTATCGAACGCGACAAACCATCAAGGTCTGGGAATAGTGTCGCATGCGTTATGTTCATTCGGTAGAGAGACAACATCGCCTCCTCACGAATAGAGGGTGGCAACACGATTTTCTTAATTAGTGTGTCACCCTCTTCGTACTGCTGTATTACTTCTTCGAGTGTTTTATCGAGTACCCCCGGCACGACGAAGGTGCCGGATTGGGCTACCAACCGACGATCCATTTGCTCAGGTTCACCTACCCAAATTACCTCGTTATTGTTCGTAGCAAAATAACGTTCAAAATTACCATTAACACGTGGATCGATCATGTCTCGGTACAGGGTTGGTGCGTTCGATGGCACCACTGTCCATAGTTTTGGCGTATCAAGAGCGAATACTGCAGAATTTTTAGTGGTTCGGTAGAGCGCAAAAAAAGCCGCCACAAATGGTGACTTTGTAAAGTCCAACAAACGTGTAGGAGCGCCATGGTGTTGCATTAACGCTAGGCAGCGGAGGTGATCCAGTAAAACACTCGAATCCTGTAAATAAATATGCGCCTTTCGCCGAAAAATGCGTATCGCTCGTTCTTCGCGTTGGCACCATGAAGTTTTATCTTGTACAAAACTATGCAGATAACGTGATAGTGAACTTCTTAGTTGCCAATCTGCATCAGGCAGTCCGCGAAAAGCCCAGCCATCATACTTCGACGTGAGCGAAATAAATTCATTCCAACTAGAGATGTGAATTATTTCCATAAATAGATCGTCAATTGGGTTGAAATGGTAGCAGCCATGTTGAGACACTATATCTCATACAGCCATCGACTCTGAAATGATCAACATGAAACTAAAAATGGACATTGTCATCTATCTACAATAAATGCCTAAACATCAACGATAATATCATTTCGCTGTTGGAATTTTAAATTTCTTATAAGAAAGAGTGCGCAATGAAAGTCTCGCCTTACCTGATCGCTACGTTGATTTGTACTTTGTCATCAGTCACTCATGCGCAAGAAAAATCGATATGCCCATCGATGTGCTCATCGGAGAGAAAACAGTGTTTGCGACATGCTCAAGCAGAGTCGCACACAATAGTTCACCCGATAATCACAACCAATAACGAGCGAAAAACCGACGAGAACTTATCCGAATACCAAAACCGTACAAGCGCTGATTTGCGTAGTTTAATCAAAGAAAGATCAGTGACGTGCGATCGCTCCTATGATCAATGCGTAAAAACCTGTATCAAGGATGAGCAAGAAAGTGGAGAGCCGAAAGCGCCTTTCAAGCAGAAAAATAATCAGTAAAAACGTTATCAAAGACAACGTATGGATACAAATGAATAGCTGTTGAATGTCGACGTATTTGTTCTTTTGATAAAGAGAAAGCGCTCTATCATCGTTGATTTTTATTTGGCATTAGGTAGTCCGTACTTTGCTACATGCTACTTTTCTGGCATGTTTGTTTAAATCACAGACATGCTCTGTTAAAATACGTCTTTTGCGGAATTGAAATGCTGTCGAAAAGCCTTGATGCTAGTGGCAGTCAGATCTCAACGCCGCCTGACAGCACGATAATCGATGGCAGATTGATGTCGCTGCTCTTGAGCTGTTCCGTATCTTCCTCTTTTGCTAAGTTCCCGTATGTCTGATTCCAAACCTGCTGATAGCGCTAAGCCGCTGTTTTATGATCCTACTGAGCGCCGTATTCGTAGCTTTGTGACCCGTGCCGGACGTTTGTCTGATGCGCAGGCACGCGCGATTGAGACGCTGGGGCCACGTTTTTGTATCCCTTATCAAAAAGCGATATTGGATGTTGATGCTATATTTGGTCGCAATGCGCCAACGGTATTTGAGATTGGTTTTGGCATGGGCGAAACCAGTGCCAAAATCTCTGCCAGCATGCCTGAGAAAAATTTTATCGGTGTCGAAGTTCATACACCGGGTGTTGGTAGTTTGCTCAAGCTGACGGAAGAAATGGGGTTGCAAAACCAACGTATCATTCAGCACGATGCGTTTGAAGTGCTGACCAACATGATCGCGCCATTGTCTTTGCACGGGGTGCATGTGTTTTTCCCAGATCCATGGCACAAAGCGCGTCATAACAAGCGTCGCCTGATTCAGGGGCCTTTGGTACAGTTGCTGGCCTCACGCCTCGCACCAGGTGGCTATTTGCACTGTGCGACCGATTGGGAAGAGTATGCGGTGCAAATGTTGGAAGTGCTAGGTGCAGAACCGACGTTAAAAAATACAGCCGATGGTTATGCACCACGTCCCGATTACCGCCCAGTAACCAAATTTGAAAACCGGGGCTTACGCTTAGGTCATGGTGTATGGGACTTGGTGTTTGAAAAAATCTAAGTCTTTGGGGGTGATGGGGTGGGATGACATTGTTGAAAAACATCCTCCCCCAACGCCTACTCTACAATGACTTTCTCTTTACCCAGTGCGGAATGACTGCGTTTTGATTTGAGAATTGGGTAAAACAATTCTGCCAGCCAGTTTTCCTTGCCAAATTGCAGATCATCCTGCAAGCCTACTTTGGGTGGGTAATGGCGGGTAATCAACGCTGTGCCAAACAACACATCCCAGAAAAATAAAAAATTACCGTAGTTGCCGCGGTAATGTCCGATGCCATCCTCCATTGTCAACGCATGGTGCGCATAGTGCGTGGCTGGGGTAGAAATCGTGCGTTCGACGATCCACATCAGATGTTTGATCACCGGGAATTGATAGAGTGACTTATCCCATGGGTTGGCGCTGTGGGCGCCGATGATGACGGCCATCTTGAGTACAACATACACCACATACACGTTACCGAATCCAAGATAAATCAGGATAGAAGAAATCCAGATGCCCGGCATTGCAGCGTAATAGAAAAAATTATTTCGGTACACCACACGAATACTCATGTATGCCGCAGAATGGTGGGCGCGATGAAATGGCCACATCCACGAGGTATGCGATAAACGGTGCCACCAGTACTGCGTCATGTCGTCAGCGACCAGCAGAATCAGGAACATGCCCCACGCTGGTAGGTAGCTATAGGCATTGTGTTGTAACGGGAAGAAATGCATCCCCAGGAAGTTGATCGCGATGACAATGCTCGGTTGTATGAGCGTGAGCAGCATGAGTAACATCGCGCCATCAATCTTCCAGTCGTCTTTTGATGCGCCGAGATTATTAAAGCGACCAGTGACAATTTCCACTAGCGCAAAGCCAAGATAGATCGCCGTAATGGCAATGAGTTGAAGGGGGTTCACAATCAGTCTCCAGATAGGTGACAAGCAAGCTTGTCTTGTTGTTTTCGCTCTCTGAGGTAGCGTTGATCCTCATTCTTCTCTTGTAATTGTTTGTCGTCCAATGCATTATTTTGCTATTGGTAATGAGTTATATGCATTACGGATCGGTTTTATCCTTCCCTAAGGGAAGATGGCCTCAGCTTCGTGGTATGCCAGACAAAGGACGAATAACGATGGACTTGCGAAAACTTCGACATGCTGTTGTTTTATCGGAAGAATTGAATTTTGCAAGGGCAGCGCAGAAGGTCAATCTGACGCAGTCAGCGCTCAGTCGTAGCATTCAAGGGCTGGAAGAGGAACTGGGTGGCAAGCTGTTCGATCGTACCCTGCATGGCGTCAGTATCACACCGATCGGACGGCAGGTGATTCAACGTGCCAAAGCGCTGTTGCTGGAGGCGAATAATTTACGCCATGACATACACCAGATGCAGCATCATGAAATGGGCGATGTGCATTTTGGTGTTGGCCCTTTACCTGGATCCACTTTTTTACCCCCTGTGCTGGCGCAATTACTCAGCGAATACCCCAAATTGCGGACGGAAGTAAATATCAACAACTGGGATGCCCTGTTGCTGCAGCTCGTGGACGAGCAATTAGAGTTTTTTATTGCGGATGTTCACAATATTACGGCTGACAGCAAGATTCAGGTGCAACGATTTTCACGGCAATACGGTGGTTTCTTTTGTCGCAGTGGGCATCCGCTAGCAGGGCCGAAGATAGCGGATCCACAGCGTATTTTTGATTATCCATTAGTCTCGGTACGCTTACCTGCGGAGGTCAAAACAGCCTTGCATCATTTTTTTAGGCTCCCCGCGCAACAAGCGTTTGAATTGTCACTCACCTGTGACAATCCTACTTTACTACATTACGTTTGTCTGCATAGCGATAGCATTTTGCTCAGTACGTATCCAGTCGTTCGTGCAGAAATAGAGTGTGGCTCAATGTGTGAGATCACCATGCCTGATCAAATTGAAGTCTACGCAGAAATGGGTATCGTGACACTGGCTGGCAGGAGTTTATCTCCAGCGGCAACCTGGTTGATTGAACGAATTAGACAATACATCGAAGCCGTTGTGCCGACGTCGCCGTAGGTATGGCAATGACCTATTTACCTTCGGTTAGTCACGTGCAAAGTGGACTTCAATCGACCCAAAATTAGCGAATTGAACCTGAATATCTGTGTTAAGCGGTACGTCAGGACTCCCTGCATAAGAACCGGTGATGATCGCTTGTCCAGCACGTAATCCTATGCCCTGCCGGCGCAGATAGTCGGCAAGCCAGTAGAGTGGGGCGAGCGGATGCGGTGCAGGATGACGTCCGGCAAATACCTGTTGATCCTGATTTTGTACACGCAGTGTGATCGCGATTTCTTGCGCTTGTTGCGCCGCCGGCAGATCTATCTCCGGCCCCAGAAATAATCCTTGATTAAATAACCCATCCGCAAGAAGTTCCGGAAAGCTTGTCTCTGCCGGTTTGGTATAACGACATCCAATGATTTCTAATGCAATTTGACCGTGCGAGATTGCTGCATGTACATCTGCCTCGGCATACGCTGTTGCACGTGCAGGTAAATCTGCACATAAAATAAAAGCCAGCTCCGGTTCGATCTTTACAACTCTTTCGTCACTGACTTTGCAAACCGGACCTTGTGTTTGTCTGAACACCGTTTTGGAAAATATTGGTGCAACAACGATTTTATCTTTCGTCGGCATGCCACACTTCCACCCCGCAATCTCGTCTTGCAGGTGGGTGGCTAACAGGCCTTGAACTTGCATAGCGTCTTCAATAGTTGCAGGACGCATCACCGTCGGTAGACGCTCTCCTACTTCCCCGTTGAGGCGTCGTTGGGCAAGAATATGCGATGCAGTTGCAAAGTGGGTAACGCGATGAGATAAAGAAGAAGGCACAGTAAATCCTACTTAAGTGATGGTATCCTCGGTGGGTGTCATTTTAACGAGAGACGAATGGCGTAGCAGCGTTAGTTATCCTCTAATTCCTCAATCAACTGCAAAATCTCTGCACCATAACTGTCGAGTTTTTTATCACCGACGCCAGAAATGGCGCGCAGGGCGATTAAGGTTTGTGGTGCCTGGCGGGCGATTTCACGAAGGGTGGCATCTGGAAAGATCACATACGCCGGTACATTATGTGTCCGCGCGGTTTCGACGCGCCACCAGCGTAGTTTGTCAAAACGAGTTTGTTCTGCGGTGTTGAGCTCGGTTTCGGCGTAGTCTTTCGCTGACTGACGTTTATGCTTGACGGCTTTTTCGGCTTTTTTATACTGACGCAGCTGTACTTTGGTCTCGCCGCGCAAGACGGTACGTGACGCTTCGGTTAATTTGAGTGAACTGAAATTCTCATAATCGACTGACACTAAACCTAAAGCGATCAGTTGACGCAGCAACGCGCGCCATTCAGCTTCGCTTTTGTCTGAGCCAATACCAAAGGTCGAGAGTTGATCATGGCGCCATTGGGTTACTCGTTCTGTGTCGATGCCGCGCAGAATATCGACCACATGTCCTGCTGCAAAACGCTGGTCGACCCGGTAAATGGTCGACAGAATTTTTTGCGCAGCAATCGTGCCGTCAAATGAGGTCGGTGGATTCATGCAGGTATCGCAGTTACCGCATGGTTCGGACGCTTGGCCAAAATAATCCAGAATATGAACACGACGACAGTTGAGCGTTTCGCATAGCGATAGCATCGCATCGAGTTTGACACCCTGCACGCGCTTAAAGGTATCGTTCGCTTCGGATTCATCGATCATCCGGCGCTGTTGTACCACGTCTTGCAAGCCGTAAGCCATCCAGGCGTTGGCACTCGCGCCATCGCGTCCGGCACGACCTGTTTCCTGATAATACCCTTCGACACTTTTTGGCAAATCCAGATGAGCGACAAAGCGCACATCAGGCTTGTCGATACCCATTCCAAATGCGATCGTCGCGCACATGACGATGCCTTCTTCACGCAGAAAACGCGCCTGATTACGGCTACGTTCCTGCATGTCCATCCCAGCGTGGTAGGGCAAGGAGGCGATGCCATTTTCGTTCAAAAATTCAGCTGTTTCTTCGACTTTTTTGCGCGATAAACAGTAGACGATACCCGCATCGCCGCTGTGCTGCGCATTAATAAAGTCGAGCAGTTGTTTGCGACCATTGGCTTTTTCAACGATTTGATAACGGATGTTGGGTCGGTCAAACGAAGACACAAACTGCAAGGCATTTTCAAGTTGCAGGCGGTGGATGATTTCATCGCGTGTTTGTTGATCTGCCGTCGCCGTCAGCGCGATACGAGGCACATGCGGAAAACGCTCGTGTAAAGCAGAGAGGCGAATATATTCCGGTCTGAAATCGTGTCCCCATTGCGATACGCAATGCGCTTCATCGATCGCAAACAGGGCGATATCGATAATGTTGAGTAGCTCAAGACAGCGTTGTGTCAGCAAACGTTCTGGCGCGATATAAACTAGATCCAGATCACCTTCTCGCATCTTTTTTTCGACCGCTAAGATCTCTTCGAAACTTTGGGTCGAATTAAGAAAAGCAGCACGTACACCAACCTCATCGAGTGCATCAACCTGGTCCTGCATCAGCGCGATCAATGGTGAGACGACGATACCCACACCATGACGTATCAATGCCGGAATCTGGTAACACAAGGATTTACCGCCACCGGTGGGCATCAGGACTAAAGCATCACCACCGTGCACCACGTGCTCGACGATTTGCCCCTGCTGTGACCGGAAAGCGGGATAGCCGAAAACCGTCTGCAGCAGATGCAGCGCGTGCTCTTCGGTATTGTTGAAATGACTGGAGTTACTAAAAGATGACACTACTTATTCTGCCCATTTTCTGGCGTTGATTGAACCATCTGCTGCCTCTGACACATCACCAGTAACTGCCACGCCATTGCTGGTGTTCATCGGTCGCGCCTTATGAGGACATAGGCGACGATGAGCGCAGGGCAACGCGTGCGTGGCTGCGGTGTGGTCGAGAATTGAAAGATGTTGACCGGCACGAAGCTTACCACGAGGGCATGGTGATAGTTCGTATTTTTACCTCGTCGCCGTAGTGCGATTTCGCAACATAATGCGTAAAAATAGTGACTTTTTTATAATATATGTTATCTTTTAGTTATTATGAAAATACAAATATTAACACGCATAGTATCGTTATTTAGTACTTTTTAAGTTTGAATTGAGATATAGCTCAATTCTGTAGATACTCCATGCTCACCGTTGAAAGCGGGCTTCTTGCTGGCACCGGTATGAATAACTCTATCCCTCGCATTGACTAAGGATATACCATGTATTTATCATCGACACCGATCAGCAACGTTGAATCTAACAACCCGCTGTTTGCTATGCCAGAGATTTTAGACTCTCGGCAGTCATATTTTGCGGCGTTTAGTGAAAAAGCAGAAATTACCGCGAAGACCCCGACAAAGATGGGTAGCTACGAGTTTACGGTTGTGCCGTTTAAAGCAGCGAAAGGTATGTTGATGCAGGTTGAGCGTCAGGGGCAGCAGATTATTTCCGCGCATTTACCTTCTATATTTTCACGTGGTGCGTTAATGTCAGCCAGTTTGCAAGTGCGTGAAACGGAATATCTGTTGGTGGCAGCAAACTCGGCCTCCAAAATGTTGGCTAGCGGTAAGCGCTGGCTGGGCATCTTCAGAGCGGACGGCAAAAATGTGTACGCTAATGTATTTGAGCAACAAGTTATGCAAGTGCAGCCAAATGAGGATGGTATCTCTATGCTATTTCTCAATGGCGACAGAATGCGTATCAAGCTGTAATTAGCGCTCATCCTTATTTTTAATGCATCCGTTATCCCTGCGGCTGTCATCAAGAAAACCAGTCATCCTCGCGGATTGACTGGTTTTTTACGATGGCGTTGTCGCTTTCTCCAGTGCGCTGAGCCAGGTCAACGCATATTCCTGCGTTTCGCCGCACATTTCCGCTGACGCTTGCAGGCCTGAGCAGCAAGCAGGGCGATCTGGCTGACCAAAAATAGCGCAGCGTAAATCATCCATGAGCTGGATGCACGGAATCCCAGCGGGCTTGCCATTTGGCATCCCAGGAATTGGGCTGCTGATCGACGGCGCAATACAACACCCAGCGCAGCCCGAGCGGCAATTCATTGATTCTGTCTTGTGTTGAGGCTTATTCTGATGAAACATGATATTTTTATAAAGTTTTCTGTTAAACAGGCATTAACTCTGCCGTTTTGTCGTTTCAGTATTATAAATTTGCATTTCATCGCATTCCAGTAGCGATTCAGGTACGTCTCGTTGATCATACACAGCAATAGGTGCTTGACGCTGTTTTCATCGAGGATTACATTACTGACTCTAAAGTAAGTTACTTGAAATGATCGACTCTTAGAGAGATCTGCGGGTAATTATGTGCAAGTAAAGTTTCAGCAATAAAGTTTCAGTAAACCAGTTAATCAAGTCAGAAAAAAATGTCATGTCCGTTTAAACCCAAATGGGAACGCCGTAAAGAAGCCCGCCCGCAGGAGTTGCTTGCCGCCGCGCTGGATTTGTTTGTTGAACGCGGATTTGCAGCAACGCGTCTGGACGACGTCGCCAAGGCGGCGGGTGTATCTAAGGGAACGCTGTATTTGTACTTTTCCAGTAAAGAGGATTTATTTAAAGCTGTCGTGCGTGAAAGCGTTATCCCACTCATTGGTGAAGCGGAAGGCATGATAGGCGAATTTAGTGGTAATAGCGAAGAATTATTTCGGACCGTCATGACGAATTGGTGGCAAAGCATGGGGATGACGAAGTTATCCGGTTTACCTAAGCTGATGATGGCGGAAGCAGGAAATTTTCCTGAACTGGCGCGGTTTTACCAAGAAGAGGTCGTCAGTCGTGGTGAAAAGTTAGTAGCCTCGATGCTGGAAAGAGGAATGCAGCGCGGAGAAATTCGACCAGTCGATCCGGAAGTCGATGCGCGCTTGCTGATCGCGCCGATGTTAATGATGATGATGTGGAAGCATTCAGCAGGCGTCTGTATGGTTGAAGAGGATAAATTGGACGTCTATCTGGAGCACTACATTGATCTGGCAATGCATGGATTGATGATTAAAAAGTGAACCCGATTGATGTAAAACTCTCCCAGCAACGTGATGCGGCTGGATGCGAAGGCTAAACTTCCACTCTTGACAGGCGTTGTAGGAACATTTTTGTGTAAGTTCTGGCCTAAACAGGTCTTGTTGAGATAAAGTTTCGTTAATATTTAGATAATTTCCATGCGCTTTGGCGATGATACAGGCAATTAGATGCTTGGATTGCGTGAAAATAGCCCGGTAATTATCAATCTCGGCATGCGCTTTGATAAAATGCGGGTTCCCTTAATTTTGCAATCGAGTGAAGAAATGACTATCGAAAAAGCCCGCTTTAACATGATAGAACAACAAATTCGTCCATGGAACGTGCTCGACAAGAATGTCCTGGATATGTTGATCGTCGTGAAGCGTGAAAATTATTTTCCTGAAGATCAAAAAACACTGGCATTTTTTGACACTGAATTGCCATTGCCAGACGGTTCAAAAGCGATGAACCCAAGAGTAGAAGCACGTATTCTGCAAGAACTCAATGTTAAAAAGACGGAGTCTATTTTGCTGATAGGCGCTGCTTCTGGCTACTTGGCGGCACTACTGGCATACGCTGGTCGTCACGTTACTGTGCTTGAAATCTCGCCAGTATTGAAAGAACTCGCTGAAAAAAATCTGCATGCTGACGGCGTTCGTAACGTTACTGTGTTGCTCGCTGACGGCGTATCTGGTCAGCACTCAGGTTCCTACGACGTTATCGTCGTCGCTGGTGCATTAGACGCAATTCCAGACGCGCTGACCAAGCAATTAAACCAGGATGGTCGTTTGTTCGCAGTCGTTGGCCAATTGCCGATGATGTACGCGCAAATCGTTACCCGTACTGCGACTGGACTGACCGAACGTGCCGTATTTGACACAGTATTGGCGCCCTTGGCTGGTGTCGTTCCTGTATCGCAATTTAAATTTTAATCGGCAATTTAAAACAGATTAGAGAGTGTATGCAAAACATCACCGCAACAGAGCTGGCAGCGTGGCTTGCTGATGCCGGCAAAACGCCCCCGGTCTTACTCGATGTAAGGGAACCATGGGAGTATGAGACCTGTCATATTGCTGATGTGCAGTTAATGCCAATGCAAACCGTGCCAACGCGTTTCAATGAGCTGGACGAAGATGCGGTGATTGTTTGTATTTGCCATCATGGTGCTCGTAGCATGCAGGTGGCAAATTTCCTCGAGCGGCAGGGTTTTAGTCAGATGATTAATCTGACGGGTGGTGTACACGCGTGGGCATTGCAAGTTGATCCTTCGATGCCGACCTATTAATCTATTTTATTTTTCCGGAGCGTCTTAATGCGTAATCCTGTACGTAATCCTGTACGTAATCCTGTTATTGCGGCCTTATTAGCAACTGCTTTTTTTTCAGTAGAGGCACAAGCTGCTGATCTGTTGCAAATATACAAGGATGCACTTGCCAATGATGCACAGTATGCGAGTGCCCGTGCTTCACAAGTTGCTGGCACCGAAAAGGCAGTCCAGGGGCGAGCAGGCTTATTACCATCAGTAGCACTGAGTGGTAGTGATACGAAAGCGCATAACGACATCGCTGCCGATAATCCACGTTTCAGTGGTAACGGTGATAACTACACGAACGTCTGGCAGTTGCAGCTAGTACAGCCTCTATTTCGTTGGGCTAACTGGCAGCAATTTGAACAAGGTAAATTGGCAGTTGTTGCCTCTGATGCCCAATTTGCACAGTCGCAGCAAGACCTGATTGTTCGCGTCGCACAGGCTTATTTTGATGTTCTCACAGCGCAAGATAATTTGATTACGCTGCATGCACAACAGGCTGCGATTTCTGAGCAATTAGCTTCCGCTAAAAGAAACTTTGACGTAGGCACCGCAACTATTACTGACACGCATGAAGCGCAAGCCCGTTACGATCTGGTCATTGCGCAAGAATTTGCAGGACAAAGTGATTTACAGGTAAAGCGTTCCGCTCTACAGCAAATTATTGGCAAAGACGCGGGCGATTTGTCGATGCTGAAAGTCGGTATTAAGTTAGACTCACCGAAGCCTGAGCGGATTGAAGATTGGGTTTCGTCTGCCGAGCAACAGAATTTTAACGTTGTGGCGTCTCAGGTCGGCGTGGAAATCGCAAAACGTACTATTGAAATTAATCGTGCTGGCCATTATCCGACGTTGGATTTAGTTGCCGGACGTGCGAGAAGCTCATCTGGTGGGCAATCTGTATTAACTTCCTCTGGTGTGTCGACTGCAAATTCGATTGGCGTGCAATGGAGTGTACCTATTTTTTCTGGCTTTGCAGTCAACAGCAAAGTCAATGAAGCGATTGCATTACAAGATAAAGCACGTAACGACTTGGAGTCTGCCCGCCGCGCCGCTGCCTTGGCTGCACGTCAGGCCTATGTGGGCGTGACCAGTGGTCTGGCGCAGGTAAAAGCATACGAAGCCGCTGAGATCTCGAGCCAGTCAGCGCTTGATTCAAATACGCTGGGTTATCAGGTTGGCATACGTATCAATATTGATGTCTTGAATGCGCAACAGCAGTTGTATACAACACGCCAGACCTTGGCCAAAGCACGTTATGACACTGTGATGAGCGGCTTACGGTTAAAGGCTGCTTCCGGTATTCTGAAGGAATCTGACTTAGTAGAGGTCAACGCGTTACTCCAGCACTAAACCAGACGCACAAGAAAAAGCCACTTATTGGTTAGTACCATAGGTGGCTTTTTTTCGTTATTAGCTTAATAAAATTTTGATTTCGATAACGATAAAATGACCAACCATGAGCATAGTGAAAAATGGGCCTAATGCGATCAGGTTGAGTAGCAGGATCCTTAACAGTACCGGCACTTTACTCGATACTAGCGGCATACCAATCCAAATGCAGGCGAGATACGTCATGATTGCTGAGTAGAAAAATATCGTTAATACAGGTCCGCTCGGGTTGTAAGGCGCATTAATCCCACTCAGCAATGCCCAGAGAAACCAAGATGTGATGGCAACGATGATTAGTCGTTGGCTAGACTCTAACATGGCGATGCTGGGCATAAAAAATCTCCAGAAGTAATGCGTTATGAACGGGTCCTGCAAATATATTGCCAAGCAGATTCAAAGATAACCCAAGCAGACGGTATGGGCTGTATCCATACCCACTTACTGCATTTTATTGCTGCAAATAATCAATTAATTTATGTAGTCCTGTCGTGAGGGCTTGCACAGAGCTTTGCATATCCCATTGATCGTTCTCTATATTAACCTGATTTGAAATTGCTCTTATTTCCAGAAAACGCTGATGTTCTTTTTGGCATACATGGAAGAAAGCTGCGCCTTCCATATTCTCAAGGTCAGCAGCGCTACTATCGATAAATGGTGCCATCGCAGCATTGACGGAAACGCTCTTGGCCAAAGGAAAGATCGCTGGCGTTGGCAGATCAGTGCAGGTGAGTAAATGCCGTCGCTCAAATTCCATATCGATCGGCAAATGTGCAAGATGGACAAAGCCATCATTTGTGAAAAAGCCTAAATCTGCCTCTACCTCGCTTTGAACAAGTACGACATCATTTATTTGAAATGTTGAATGTGGAAAAACACCTGCGATGCCTGCCAGAATCACTACATCAGGACGTTCTTGTATCGCTTTCAAGGTTGCGTAGGCCGTTGCAGTCAGGCCAACGCCAGAGATGACTGATGTCACGTCTTTACGTTGAAATTGGCTGGCTTCAGTTTGTGTTGGAAATAGGACGGTAATTTTCATTGGGAAGGATTGATTTATTGTAAAGTGATGAAAAATTACCAAAATGAATTTAATAAGAACACATCATTATTGTAGGTGTGGTTGACGCAAATTTCTTATCGATGATACAAAAACAATGTTAAATATCATTACGTGGCTTTCATTTTTGTTGCTTTTCATTAAATATTTTTAAGTTGGGATTTTTTGATGTGTATGATAGATTCGAATCCACCAATTCACATCATCGAGACGACTTAGTCGCTCAAAGCAGAGGTGGTCAAACATTCGACCAATCGCTGTAGTCTAGGGTGTTTTTTTGCATGACTTCGATCGAAGTCCACTGAGTTGTTATTGTGCAAGCTGAGGTGTCACGCGTAGTTTTGTCCGGTTTCTAAGTCGTTCCTCATTTTTTTGAGATCTACTCTATGCAAGACGCCACCGATCCAAATCTGATCTCGACTGCGCATGAGCCAGATGAATTGGCGCGTGAGATTGAAACTCATCGAAACAGAAGAATCGCTGATGACCTTTACAAAAGGTCCCTGATTGGACCTTTGTTTTATCTGATCGCCAGTGTTCTGACGATACAGCTATCAAATTTTTATCAAGGACGTGTTTGGCTGCTTGTGATACCAACGGTGATTTTTCTGAGTCTTTGGTGGCAACGTTATACGCATCGTCCGCCTAAGCCAAATTCTGACCAATCCCTGTACATTCATTGGAATAAGCGGCAGTGGCTTCTGATCCATCTCGGTGCCTGTTTGTGGAGTGCTATCGCAGCGGTCACTGGCGCGCTCGAAATGCAATCGAACAATGCAGTTATCTTGACGATGATTACAACGATTGCTTTTAGCACTGCGGCCAGTCATGCTTTTGCGATGTATCCAAAGCAGGCACGGTGGTGTGTGATTGAATTTATCCTGCCGCCAATTCTGGTTTATATTTTTTTTGCGCTTGAGTTGCGCGCAATTGGCATAACACTGTGCATCTATCTGGGTTATTTAATGGTGAATCTGCACAGCAACGCTGAAGAATACAAAACGCAGATAGAAACCGAAGTAAGACTGATTCAAAGTCGGGCCGAAGTCGCGCAGTTATCATTGACCGACTCGTTGACTGGCTTACCAAATCGTCGTAGTTACGAGACCACATGGAATCATGTATGGTGGATTGCGGCGCGTCAACATGGGGTGCTGGCATTGATCGTCATTGACCTCGATTTTTTTAAAAAAATTAATGACAAACATGGACATCTTACCGGTGACCTCTGCCTGAAACATTTTTCTCAGGTATTGCGGCAACATATGCGACGTGAAAGTGATTTGATTGCACGTATAGGTGGCGAAGAATTTGTCGTCATTTTACCCAATACACCTGTAGAGTTAGCGTACATCATCGCGGAAAATTTACGAAGCGACTTGCAGCAGACTCCATGCCTGATTGATACGCTATCGGTACCATTCACTGCGAGTATCGGGGTCGGTCTTGCTGACTGGGCAAAAGATAAGATACCTGCCGACACGTTTCATCGAGTTGATCTTGCATGCTATCAAGCGAAGACCAAAGGAAGAAATCTCGTTGTACGCAGTTAGAGAAACTGGGGGAGGCGTGTGTGATGCCACCCGGTTTTCACCGGTGTGGCATACGCCTTTAAGTGGACGTTTTAGCTGATACGCCTAGTCACCTTTGTATGCAATCAGAGTCTATCAGTAGAAAAATAACCGGCATCATAAGCTTTGGAATAGGTTTTCCAGTCTTCATTGACTTGCTTGGCGCATTTCTGACTGAGTTTTAACAGGGGCTTCATCCATTCTTTTCCTTGTGCAAATTCAATCAATTCATCAGCGTTTGCAGAACCTTGCCGCCCCGAGCTACGCAACTGTGCAGAGGCGACGATTTCTCCCATAACTTGAATCACCTTTCTCACTTCTTCCAGTGTACTGACTGAACCATCGAGTGTGACTCGGTCTTCTGATGGTTGTAAAGCGCGCAGAATAAACGGCTTATCTTTCATCGTCACTGGTTGTAAGAAGGCCATTGAGACGGCTTGCATACGTTTTTGGATGGTCACTACGCGATGCGCTTCAGACTGCCACGGTAGTTGTGGTGTATTCAAATATGGAGCTAACGACGAGGGTACAGCCTCTTTTAAATCCAGCAAATAATTCTGATTGGGGCTACCTTTACCTTGTACCAGGATAATGTAGCGTTCAACCCCAAGACTGCCATTACCTGCAATTCGGCGGGCAATATCAATGGGCTTGAAGAATTTTTTATCTGGCTGATTCTGTGCAAACTCTTTTAGAAATGACGCCACCATTTCTCTTTGTTTAGAAGTGACTGCCAACGCTTTTTTTCCATCAATGCGGATACGTCTTTGGTCACCTTTAAATACGGTACGATGATCCAAAAAATCACTTCGCTGTCTGAGTTTGACTGCTGTCAATAAATTTCGGATCAATCCCGTTGAGGTCTCTCTTTCTACCCAGCGACTCTTGCCGCTGACTAGCACGGTCTGATAACTGAATAGAAACTCTTTTGTCAGATCTTTCGCATCAGCGCTGTTAATACCAAGACTTTTTGCACCAACTAAAATGCTGGTCAGGAAACGAATTAGATCCCAGCAGGTGGGTGCGAGAACGGCTTCATCAAAATCATTGAGGTCGAAATAAGCAAGACGATTGTCACCTTTATAGCTGCCAAAATTTTCTAAATGCATATCCCCCATACACCACGTTAATGGCATTGACAGTGCATGCAGATCGGCGGCAACACGTTCATAAAATAAATGACATGTGGCACGCAAAAAAATAAATGACGAGGTACGCATATTGCGGTACTTCATCAATAAGCGCTCTGGCTCACGCGTTTTATTAAAACTATGTATGGTGGAACAAACATCGATCATCAGAGACTCCTGCAAAATAAATTAGTACCGAATTGAGGTCAACGTCGCGACCGGATCACGCTACGATTAACGTAAAAATTTCTGGAAGTCATCATCTGCCATGCTTTTAAAAACATAACCTTCAGCCAGTAAACGCGTAATAATTTCATCTAAACTTTTTAACGTATTTGGATGAATTTCATGCATTAATACAATTCCACCGTTGTGTGCGTGTACAGAGGAAATCACATGCTCCAGATAGTTTTTACGATTCTGCGCTAGTACTCCGCAACTCAGCGCCTCTTTCAGATCTACACTGCCTTTATGATCGAAGGCCCAATCACAAGAGTCAACGTGCCAGCCAACGATTTTTTGATCCATGGATTTGAGTAATTGATTCGATTCGCAGCTCGAATTACCATAAGGGTAGCGGAATAGTTTGTGCGTATTCAATGACTCACTGATTGCATTACTTTTTTGAATTTCAAGCGCCTGTTCTGTCGGACTGATCTCGTGAAAATTAGGATGGCTCCACGAGTGGTTGGCGATTAATGTGTAGTCTGATTCTTGGACTAATTTGACGAGTTCGGGATGTGCCTGTACTTTGTCACCGATCATGAAAAAAGTTGCTGGGATTTTATGTTTCTTTAAAATCGCCAGAATGAACTCTGTTTGTGCCGGTTCAGGTCCGTCATCAAATGTCAGTGCAACTTCCTTTGCAGGTGGAGCAAGAGGAATATCTGATTCATAACGGCAGGTTTTTTTCAGCGTTTCTTCGTCGGTCGTTATGCGCTCATTAAGCTTGCTCATCTTATGTTTTTTGATCTGAGCAGTCTCGTTTTTATCAGTGGGTTGCTGGAGTATGTTTACATTGACCACTGCTGGCATCGCGGCGGTTGTGTTTGATTTGCCTGCCAACGCACTGTTGTCAGCTGCCTTTGTCGGCATTGTCAGTGCAAGTACTCCACATGCACTAAGACAGAGAACACTGAGCGAATGAAGGGCCTTCGTTTTTAAAAATCCAAAAAATTCCATGATGTCGCAATGAATAGCAATAATAGAAGCGTCATTATCGCTAATTTTTGACGATGTCCCTAGCAATCCGTCAGAGATTTCAGCCCAACTTGAGGAGAAAGACGACACTTAGGATATTTTTTCGCATCACCCCGTGCCGGTATAGACCCACATGGTGTCTCTTTGACGCAATGTGAGCTGTAGATTGGCGTCGTTGATAATCCTACGCAGAAACAAAAGGGCGTTGACGCATCCATTTAGTCGCCACCCATTTTTCACCAGTGATGACTGGATTACTTGCATGCAGCGACGCATGATCGACCTGACCATGTGCATTGGCGTATTCAAAATACACGGCGTTACCTGGTATCGGTGAGACTGCCCATCCCGCTTCGGGGAAGACGGTTTCTCCACCTTCTTCGACGTGATTCAGATATGTTACCAGTGTACTGCAGCGCTGTCCGCTACGATTCAACGACGCATGATTTAGTGGATTCAAAGGTGTCAAAAAATCAAAATGCGGGTCGCTACCAGCCCCAGTAGGGTAGTACAGGATTTGTATTCCTTCACCATGTTCGATCGGTAAGTTCATGATCGCCGAGATACGCTGATCCAGTTTTGCAATGAAGTCATTTTCATTCAGTTTAAAAAACATACCATAGCTAGTACGTTTTTCACTGACGATATTTTTGCCAGTCATCGGATCGACAATCGTCGACTTCGTTAGGCGAGGGCGGGCAAGCTCAATGAGTTGCGCACATTCTTCCGTACTGAATACGTTGCTTAAGTTTGCCAGAAAAGGTCGTTCAGTGCGGGCATTGATGTGTACCAATCGATCAGCCGTCTGAATCCGGTTACCTGCACCAAATAACGGTGATGGGTAGATATAATCCAATGATATTTCATCGATCACAACGTGGTCTACCGGAACTTTTCGACCTGTACGACGGGCGGTGACAAACGCTTGTGTGATCGCTTGCGCGGCCAACTCTTCCATTCGCTGTTCGCGCATAGCGGTCATTAACGCTGTCGGAGTAGCACCCTGATCTAAGTTTTGGCTTATCCACGCACTTAAATCAGGTGAAAAACGGACAATAGAGCTCATCGTATTTTATCTATGTTGGTTACAGATCAACTGCAACCCAACCAGCAGACGTTAATTTGAAACTCTCTTGCAATTGCATGGTACCTGCACCCTTGACGATCCGATCGACCATTGGAAATACATGCTGAACATCGATATCTTTCGTCCACGGTGCGGCGTCCGCTTTATACGTGTAATTGACGACAACCATTTTTTCATTGCCGCTAATTTTACTTGCTTCCCAGCCGACGACTTGATCCAGAGTTAGTTTTGCGGCGCATAAGTCGCCTTGTTGAATTTTGATATCACCATCGGATTTGATACTACGCATTTCTTTGTTGAGATAATACTTTTTACCTTCATCGCTGAGCTCGTAACGACGTACTTTGATGTCTGCACTTTGTCCATCTTCAGTTGCTCTGACGGTGGCGACAGAATACTTGACCAATCCCATTTTTTCTAGAATCGGCATCTGAATAGCGTTGCGTCCACCAGCATCAATTTCTTTTTGAGTGACATCAATAGGCCAGATATTTTTGGCCAAACAGAGATCGCCTCGTTTTGCTAGATAGGTTTGCATCGCGGTAGTCAGATTTTCTTTATTTAAATCAGTTTTACTATTGCACGCAGAAAGACCGGAGAGGGCTGCGAAGGATAAAAAAAGGTAGGAAATTTTTTTCATAATTAATTCTGTGAATGCGGATGAGTTACAGTCAATGTGTTTTTTCAGTCTTTTCAGTCGTTTGCTTAGTTAGTGCAACCTGGGCTGGTTGGGGTTACTCCCGCTTGATAGCCGTCAGTCAGAATAGTAAGAAAACAGATGAGGTCTGCAATATTTTGTGCCGTCATTGGTGGCGTCGAACCCGCCTTACGGCCATCTAACGGTAATTGCTTATCAATATTGCTTTGATACACAACAGGAATGTCATTAAATTTCTGGACGCGCCCTCCGCTGTATTGCGTCGTAATCAAGCCATACGTTAGAAAGCTAGCACTGGTCGTTTTTGATGGGGTACCGCCAATTGTCGGGTACCAGATTTCAGGGTTGGTATCGCGGGTGTTATAGAACCGCATTGCTTGTAATAACGATGTGATCACACCATTGTGAAAGAACACATTACGTGTCGCCACATTGCGCAATGTCGGCGTTTTAAACATGCCGCAATAGGCATTCGGTGCGTTTGCTGCTGCTGGGCTGTGATCGGTGCGGAACGGTCCGCAAATACCCTGATCAACATAAGTGGCATCCTGATTCGCTGCGATCGAGTTGTTGCGTGGAACACCAATTGCCTCATACGAAAAATCAGTGAACAACGCAGAAGTGCCACCAAATCCTGCACCCTGATAGTGACAGGATGCGCAATTGCCAGTGTTAGGATCGGCAAATACCGTTAATCCACGTTCTTCCGCAGCAGTGAGTGTGCCGCCGAGTTTGTTGGAAATATGCAGATCAAATTTGCTGGTGTAAGGGTGGAAGCTGACATCTTCCAGTTGAAACGCTTGCAACGCTTTGGTTGCGTTGGTGAATGCAGTAGCCGTATCAGCAAATGCATTGCCACCAAATGCCTGTACAAAAAGTGACGCGTAGCTTGCTGCTTTGATTTTGTTCACCACGTCAGCGGCGTTTGCGTTCGCCATTTCTATGGGGCTTAATAAGGGAATTGCCGCTTGCTGCGCAAGGGTATCGACCCTGCCATCCGCGGTAAAGCCGCCGCCAGGTCCCGGCACACTGACTCCATCAGGATTGTCGAGTAAATCTGCATACGCTGGCGTGACGTTTTTGTATCTCAGCGAGGGTACTGCACGGGTTCCAGGTAAATTCAGTGTTGGCCCACCCAGTTGTACTGCGAGATTATTTGAAGGCGCGTAGGCAGCATTTGGATCATGACATGTCGCACATGACATTTTTCCAGAACCAGATAAATTCTGATCGAAGAATAACTTTTGTCCGACTTGTGCAGTCAGACTGAGCGTGCTAGTTGGTGTTGCTGAACCTGTCGTTGGCGCCGGTTGTGATGCGCCGCTGGACGACGTTGTTGTATTGCCCGATGTACCAAAACTACTGTTCGGCCCGCCACAGGCACATAAAGCAAGTGCCAGAAGGCTGGCGCCAAACCATGTATTCAAACGCATAATTGATCAATGTTATAAATGAGCGCAGGGGGAATTCGTTTGAATTCCCCCGCTAGTTACTAATTACGTCATATCACTACTTATTTCACTGCCCAGACATTCGTTTGTGATGCATCAGCCCCAACTTGTGCAGGTGTTGATACGTCGGCAGATTGCTTTTGAACATACGTCTTAGGAATCACGAAAGCGTGATTGATAGGGCGTACAGAGTCAAAATGCGTATCTGCGCTACCAGTGTATTCTGGTAAATTGAGGATGTTTGCAGAAATGAATTTTTCTGTGTACTTAGAACGATTCATGTAGCTTGCATCTACTGCTGGATCTGCCAGTTGGAACATGTCTTGCAACGTGCGTACAAATGAGAAGTGGCTGTAAGAATCACTATCCGATACACCTTTTGGACCGCTCGTATTTGTCAGAATACCGAAGATACTTTGGCCGTGACCGCGATTGCCGTTAGTGTAGTTGTTGATGCCAGTGTCTGGAGACCAGCTACCGTCCGCATTTTGTTTGAGTGGTTTAGCAACGGTGCTGTTAGCAACGTTCCAACCGCAGCAGGAGTTCAGACCGCTTCTGGCGTTACCTTCGTCAAACATCAGAACGATCGCAACACGTTTTTGTGAATTTTTCCAGAGCGGAGATGCTTGGATGCTCTTGACGACTTTATCAACGTAGTTATCGCCTCGGGTAATGATGGCACCACCTGTTGCGACAGCGACGTTATTTGCAACGCTGGCGCAATCGCTGGCAGTTGTCACAACGCCGTTGACTGTGCCAGTAACGTTAATACCGTGCATATCATCACATTGATCTGGCATCAGGAAGTTGATATTGCCAACGGTACCTGCGGCCAAGTCTGCACTGAATTGATCAAAATTGTAGCCTGCTGGAATCGTATAGGCAGTGCTTTTTGCTAACGCTGCATCCCACTGACCACCACCCAACGTACGGTTGCTAAATTTCCATTCAGGAGCACTGCGTACATTTTGGTATGCCATCCCTGGATGATGTTTCGTTTTGTAAAGGCTTGCTGGCATCGCTAAATTCAGCTGTGAGTTGCCGATCGTTGTTGTGTTGGCACCTAATGTACCTGGTACGTAAACGTTGTCAGGAGCGATAACTGCGGCATCAGCTACGCTGTCAGTACGGAAATCCTGACCTGGGTTCATGGATTCGCTATATGTTCTCCATGTCAGACCAGCTCCTGTGAGCGCATTAAATAAGTTGGGCTTACCAATGATGTTATGGTTGACCGCTGCTGTCTGAGTACAGGTTGCTGCAAAGGGTGAACTTGCCAGACCTGGTTGAGTTTTGTCTGGTACTGGCAAATCCTGTACCGCATTGGCACCGGTGGCGTCGCAGTTCCATTGACTGTCGTCCGTAATGCCGAAGTCGTCCGCACCGCCTAATGCTGTGTAGTTTGGCTCACTTGGATAGCCCGTAGCGTAATAGCTAGTCAGTTGGTTGCCGGCTTTCAGATAGCCATTGATCTTCGGTGCAAACGGAGAATTCAGGATAGAAGACGTTGCTTTGTTTTCTAGCATGACGATGAAAATATTATCGTAGCGTGGAACACCTTCGACGTTGAATGCTGCCTGTTGTGATTGCAGGAAGGTGATTGGTGTACGCGTATCTGCTGTCGTTGCGGTCAATGCTGTCACATTCGTCAAGGAAGTCAAACGTGGATCACCGCCGGGTACTGCTAACGCATCCGGGTATAAGTCACCACGGTCTAACTTTGTGATTGCATACGCAAAACGATTGTTTAACGCATTTGCTTCCGTCAACATGGCAGTTTGCGCTGTACCGGTTGCGGCATTGACGTCAGTCAACACGTTGGCCACTGGCACATTGATACGTGTCGCCAGATTTTGTTTCTCAGTGGCGTACGTCGAGCTATTTGCTTCAGTTAGGCGTGTTACTTCGGTTGACAATGGGCTTAAGACAATCAGGCCACTTACTTGCTCGTTGACCTGATCAATCGTCGCGCGGAATACATTACGCGTCGTCACTTTTTTGCCAGTTGCTGTATTCGTCGCTGCTGTACCTATGTCTGCAATCAACGGTGCGGTCGCGCTGATAGCAATCGCGAATTTTCCGCTACTGTCCGTCGTCACTGGATTCTCACTTGGATCGCATTTACCATTGTTATTAGCATCAACACAAACCAGCGCGCCTTGATAATACCCAGCCTTGATTGTCGGGTCCGTTGCCGAGCCTGCGATAAATCCACTGGCAGAAACGACACCATTCAAAGTGATATTGTTGGGAGAGGAGCTTCCAGAACAAGCTGATAGCAAGGTAGCAGCCGCAGCAATTGCACTGAGCGAAAAGTGCAATGGTGCGTTTTTCGAGATCGACATGTTGAATCCTGTAGAGATAGGTGGGCTTTGTTGAGGAAAAGTGACGTTGCAGCACGCATTCTTCCGCGCCAAAAATCACAGTTCGCAAGCATGTCAGAAAAAAAATGTCTAAATATGAAATTTCAATGACATTTCCATATTGGCCGTTGGATGCGGGTTTGGGAGGTTTTACGTGGTCTTGCTTATGGGGCTGCACTGGTGCAAGAAGCGGAAGACCAAGCTATTTACTGTGATTGTCCCCGCGTTTTTCTCGCGACCATCAGCTTTCAGGCGCTACCTTTTTACAAAAAAAGGGTGATGTTATTTTTAGTCGGTTAGCCGACTAGCCGATTTACCGTGCAGTGGGATTCGCTATGCCATGAAAAAACACCTCACCACGTATTCATTTTTGCTGGTATCTACGGTAGATATGTCATTGACGAAGTTGATTAGACTTTCCGTTAAATAACGTGCTTTGTCACATTCAGGACGACTTACTCGGCACATGTATGAAGAGTCGGATGCGTCGATGATAGTAAGCAGAATGCATTGCGTCCGCATTAACCTTTCAGCGCATTTAACAAGGCATTTACCATATGAGGGCGGTCACTTTTCGTCGCTGAAACAAATATAATCTCACGCGAAAAACTGTCATTTCCTACACGCGTTATAGCGCAATCGCCCGCAAAACGTTCGAGACCAAGAAAGCTCGGCACCAGGCTTACGCCAACTTCTTCATTCACCAACATTGCAATCGCCTCCAATGCATCAAGATCGAATATTGGTGCGATGTTCAGTCCATGTTCCTGCAAATATTGCTCTGCAAAACGGCCGCCCCAAGATTGGCTATCGTAGCGAATATAAGGATATTTTTGCAGTACAGTCTTGATATCTTTACGGAATTTTTTCTTTGACAATAAAACCAGCGGTTCTTTTCTGAGACTAGTGGCACTCAGCGCGACAGGTAACGCAAAGGCTGGTGCAACCAGAATTGCGGCATCAATTTCGCCGTTTAATATCGCGTTGAACAAAGATTCAGAAGTACCGGGAATAACACGATGTTTAATGTTTGGCGCGTGTTGAGCGAGCATTCTTAATGCCGATGGAAGTAGTCCAGTCAATGCCGTGGAAATCGCGCCTATTTTGAGCGTGCCGGTTAATCCGGTCGGGTCGGCATCATCCGATATCAAGTCGACTTCCCGAACAATATGTCGTATTCGCGGCAAAATGTTCAGGCAGGACTCCGTTGCTTTAGCGGTATGACCATGGCGAGATAAGAGTTCAAAACCAAGCTCACACTCCAATGCCTGTATTCGTTGACTGACTGCGGCCGCAGTCAGATTTTCAGAGCGTGCTGCATCGGCGATTGATCCGCGATCGACAACTGCAATTAAACTGCGTAAATAGCGGCTATCCATAAGTATTTCTTTCGAAAGTCGACAGAATAATATGCTATTTCATTTCGATGATATTGGCTATGATTTCCCATCCTGTTGAGTCACAACGGACATTCGGAAAACAAATTGGAGCAATCTATGCAATCCTTATTTCATCTTGCGTACCATGTACGCGATCTTGAACAGTCACGTAAGTTTTATTCATCCGTATTGGGGTGTAAAGAAGGACGGAGAACCGATACATGGATTGATTTTGATTTTTTTTCTCATCAAATTTCCTTGCATGTCGGCGAACCTTTTTCCACTACAAAAACGGGCAAAGTTGGTGACCACATGGTACCTATGCCACACTTTGGCGTAGTTCTACCAATGACTGACTGGCAGGTATTGGCAAACCGGCTTGTCGAACATGAGGTTAAATTCGTTATTCCCCCCAGCATACGCTTTGCGGGGGAACCTGGCGAGCAGGCTACGATGTTTTTCCTCGATCCCTCGGACAATCCAATTGAGGTCAAAGGGTTTGCAACGTTCGCCGGAGTGTATGCAAAATGAACAAACCATCGATTCCGTTCCTTGCGGCTAAAGGCTACGTCAATACGCCTGATTGGATCACTGCACTGCAGCGTGCCATGCCCAACGAGAAAATTGTTCTTTTTGACGATATGAATGCCGAAGACAGGGCCACGTGCACGGTTGCTATCGTTGCTAATCCCAACCCCGCTGAGCTTCAGGATTTGCCAAACCTGCGTTGGGTACACAGTGTATGGGCTGGTGTAGAACGTTTAGTCGCCGCGTTAGAAAATACGAATCTGAAGATCGTCCGTCTTGTCGATCCACAACTTGCAAAAACAATGGCCGAAGCAGTCATCGCGTGGACTTTATATCTCCACCGCGACATTCCCACCTACGCGAAACAGCAAAAAAAACAATTGTGGAAAGCGATGGACTACATTCGCCCCGAAAATAAAACGATAGGCTTACTTGGTCTTGGCGCTCTCGGTCAAGCTGCAGCCCAACGGCTTTTGTTATCCGATTTTAACGTGTGTGGTTGGAGCCGGAATCCAGCGCAAGTCGCCGGCGTCGAATGTTTTTCTGGTGACAATGGACTTAAAACTATGTTGCAAAAGACCGACATTCTCATATCCCTGCTCCCTCTTACCTCTGAAACAAAAGGCCTGCTAGATGCCAGACGTTTCGCGTATTTGCCTGACGGCGCATCCTTTATCAATTTTTCCCGTGGTGCAATTGTCAACGATGATGATTTACGGGATGTACTAAATAACAGACATATTAAACATGCCGTGTTGGATGTGTTTGACGTCGAGCCATTGCCAGTATCTCAATGGCAATGGGAACACCCAAATGTCACCGTATTACCTCATTGCTCTGGGCCGACTGACAGAGAAACTGCATCTGCCATTGTTGCTGGTAATATTGAGCGATACAGGAATGAAGGAGAAATCCCTCGGTCCATTGACATATCACGCGGTTATTGAGAAAACCACTATTCAAATTTAATCCTCTTCTGACAGAGGTTCGTTGGTAGTAAGGAAGGTCGTCTTGACCTTCTTCGTCAACAATACTGCTTGTGCCGCCTTGCAGTATTGCTTCTACTTACAACATACATAGGGACGATGACCGTTCTTAGCTGAGCACAGTGTTGATGTTTGCGCCATGGTAATTTGAAGCAGTATTAGACAAGTTCGTTTATTGAGTTGAAGCACAATAGCGCCACAACCGGTCAATGTCGTGTCAAAACGTATGTCTGGTGACAATGCGGAAACAGACGGTCTCTGCAGGTCATCTATGTACTCCTTCGCCACTAAGCAGCCGCTAAACATTGCATTGAACTTGAGGAAATGAAAACAACAACTGAATAAGACTTGCTCAGAAAAAAAATGGTTTATTTTAGAAATGCAAACTATCATTACATCGCAGAGACTTAACAAAAATAAACTTTTGGTTTGCAATGATGACTGCCATAATTAACCTAGAGAAATATTGCTTCGACTGACTTTGCGAATGCTGAATTAATTTTTAACGTTTAATTTTCAATTTGGGAGAATACCTGTGAAGATGAACAATATGAAAATTGGTACGCGACTTGGATTTGGGTTTGGCAGTATCATTTTACTGTTGATCATCATTGCTTTCGTCAGTATTCATCGCTTAAAGAGTGGCAACGAAAAGACCGAGGAGATCGTTAAGGACCGTTATGCGAAGATTATGTTGGTTGTTCAAATTAAGGGCAACGTCAATACCGAAGCACGCAATTTGCGTAACGCACTGCTTGCAACGACCCCTGAGGAACGAAAGCATTTTATTGACTTAGCTGTCGAGGCGGCAAAGAAAAACGCAGAGATACTACCTCACCTTGAACAAGTAATTAATACACCAAGGGGTAAGGAGCTATTTAACGCCATGGCCGATGCGCGGTCTAAATACCGAGTCGCTGCTGATCAAGAATTAAAACAGATTGAAAATGGCGAAAAGGAAAAGGCTACGGAATTTTTGTTCAAGGAAGTTATTCCGCCGCAAAACGCGCTTTTTGGTGCCATCGATAAATTTCATGAGTTTCAGACAGAGCGGATGGATGGTGCTGCAACGACAGCGCTTGACGAAGCAAATTCCGCAACGATCCTAGTCATTGTCTTGTCTGCTATCGCAGCCGTGTTGGCATCCGCCATAGGCATCTTCATTGCCCGCTCCATCACAAGGCCATTAAACGAAGCAGTGAAGGTAGCACAGACCGTCGCAGCGGGTGATTTAACTAGCAACATTGAAGTTACGTCAACAGATGAAACCGGTCAATTGCTACAAGCACTAAAAGAGATGAACAATGCACTGCAAGACATTGTTGGTCAGGTGCGTAGTGGGGCTGACACCATTGCTACTGCATCAAGTCAAATTGCTGTCGGTAATATGGATTTATCTACTCGAACTGAGCAACAAGCGAGTTCACTTGAAGAGACAGCATCATCGATGGAAGAAATCACGTCGACAGTTCAACAAAATGCCGATAATGCTCGTCAAGCGAATAGCTTGGCCAAAACAGCATCCGAGGTGGCAAGCAAAGGCGGTAGCGTAGTCTCAGAAGTGGTCGGTACGATGAGCTCAATTAGTGAGTCTGCCAAGAAAATTGTCGACATTATTAGTGTCATTGATGGCATCGCGTTTCAGACGAACATTCTGGCGTTAAATGCAGCTGTGGAAGCCGCGCGCGCAGGAGAACAGGGGCGTGGTTTTGCGGTCGTCGCATCGGAAGTGCGAAATTTGGCACAACGTAGCGCAAGCGCTGCGAAAGAAATTAAAACCCTTATTGGTGATTCAGTCGAAAAAGTCGAAGCCGGAAGCAAGTTAGTTGATCTGGCTGGTACGACAATGACCGAAGTCGTCGACAGCGTCAGGCGTGTGACTGACGTTATCAGCGAAATTTCGGCCGCAGGACAAGAACAATCGACGGGTATTGAGCAGATAAACATTGCCATTACCGAAATGGATAACCTGACACAACAAAATGCCGCCCTCGTGGAAGAAGCTGCCGCCGCCGCGGGATCATTGCAAGATCAAGCAAAAAATCTGGCTCAGCTAGTGAGTGTTTTCAAAATACACGGTGCATCTTCTTCGTCAGCTAAATTGAATCGACCAACTCAGCATAACCCTGCTATTTCTTCCACGGTAACCAAGGTAGCCTCAAAAAATTCGATGGACCGTGCTCCAAAAACGGTGAAACTGGTATCAAAATCAACGTTATCGACCACTCAAAACGACACCTCTGAGTGGGAAACGTTTTAAGACATGGGATGATTGGAATCTTGCGTGGTCGTTCCAGGTTGGTAAGCCAGAATTGTCAGCGCAATCATTGAATTAACAATGGATAGACGCAGATAAGTGAAATAAGTGAAATAAGTGAGTTAGTTCACGTGAAATACATTATAGGCGGGCGCTAAACATCCCGCTAACAAGTTGGTTACTTCCCATCTGACTTATTAAGAAGTCAATGAAACTACGTGCTTTGGTGGTTAAATAGCGTCGGCTGGGATACGCAACAACCAATTCAAGACCGGGTGCTTCATAGTTTTCTAATACTCTGGCCAGATGACCGCTATTGAGCAAATGTTGTGCCAATACGGAAGTAAAGCGGGCAATGCCGAGATCGGCCAAGACACACTGATAAGTCATCGCGGCTGTATTGCAGATGATGCCGGGTTTAATTGGGACCTGATAACCATTACCATCCGTATCGCGTAACTCCCAGCAATCATTGGTACCGGTGTAAGTAGAGAGGGCGATACAACGGTGGTGAATTAAATCATTGATATCGTTGAGGGGCGGTGCTTGCCGCAAATAGTCTGGAGTGGCGCACAAAATCATTTTATTGGATGCCAAGCTACGCGTGACCGTATCTATATTTAGAACGCTGCCGGTAAATGTGATCGCTAGATCAAGTCCTCTTGCGACCAGATCGACGGGCTCATCGAGTACCATCACATCAAATAATATATCGGGATAAATTTCTTGGTACCGCCGCATGATCGCCGGCATGAAATGTAATCCGAAGTTAGTCGTGACTGCTAATTTGATGGGGCCCGAATGAGCTTTGTTTGCCGAGCTCACCATGGCTTCGGTTTGCTCGATATCTTCCAGAATTTGTCGGCTACGTTCAAGATAAATTTCACCGCGCTCGGTCAGCGATAAACTGCGGGTCGTGCGCAACAAGAGCTGTGATCCCAGTTCTGTTTCGAGCGCAGCGATATGGCGTGTGACGACGGAGGCTGCCATATCCAGATGCTCCGCCGCCCGCGCAAAGCTGCCGAATTTAACCACTTCGTTAAATACCCGCATGGCAATTAATTTATCCATAGTCACAAGCCCCTTGGTCAGTTTGACGGGTATTGTGCCATTTTTCATCGATTTTTTCCTGATGGGCTATTTTGTAGGTGGTTGCCAACCGCCGCCCAAGGCCAAAAACAAGTTGATTTGGTCGCCCGCCAGCACGGCGTCTGACGCGGCGAGGGCGTTATCAGCGGTGATCAGAGCACGTCGTGCATCGAGCATGGCAAAGTAATCGATACGTCCAAATTTGAACAAGCGTTCTGCCTGCGAAGCTGAAAGTTTATTTTGTTCGTGCATTGATTCTAGTTGCTGGTGTTTATCCAGTTCTCTAGCGTACACCGTCAGGGCGCTATCAGTTTCTTTGAGTGCAGCCAAGACCGTTGCATCAAACCTGGCTAGCGCGGCCTCAGTCCCCGCGGTTGCATAGGCGATCTTGATATGTGCAGAACTGGTGGCTGGAAATGACCAAGAGATCAGCGGACCCACTTCCCAGCGAAATGCACCAGCATCACCAAAGCCCGGTAACAATCCGGTACTCCCGATGGATGCACCAAACTGAATTTGTGGGTATAAGTCCGCAGTGGCGACACCGATTTTTGCAGTAGCGCTTGCTAGGTTACGTTCGGCTCTACGGATATCGGGACGACGTCGCATCAGTTGTTGTCCATCACCGACCGGAATCACATTGGTGACGCGTGGTACTTGTTCACAGTGGATTTCTTCAGTCGCCGCAGAACCCGGTGCTTCCCCCAATAAGGCGGCGAGACGATATCGTGCCACCTGTTGCTGCGCCTGTAGTGATGGCAGCATCGATTTGATTTGGGCCAGATTTGCCTTAGCGTGACTCATATCTAAGGCCATGCCACGTCCTATGCGAATGCGGTCTGCCAGCGATTGGGTATAACGTTCCTGAAGTGCCAGCGAGGTTTGTTGCACGTTCATTTGTTGACCAGCGGCGCATAATTCAGAATACGCCCGTGCTGTATCCGCAGCGACCGTAATTTTAACCATATCAAAAGCTGCGACGACAACTTCATCGTCTGCTTTGGCCGATTCGATGGCTCTGGCTATTTTTCCAAACAGATCGACCTGATAGGACATTTTCAGACCTATATCGTAATTACCTGAGTCTGGTAATGTAATAGGTAGTCCCATTTCTACTGCGGAGGGACGGCCATATCCTGGTGCAACGCTTGTACCTAGCTTTGGTGTTTTTTCATGTTCGTTGTCAGCGACGACGGCACGTGATGCGCGTAAGTTAGCCGCAGCAATCCGTAGGTCAGCGTTGGCAACGAATGCTTTTTCGATTAATCCATTGAGCACCGGATCCTGATATAGACGCCACCAATCCGCTGGTAGATCCTGGTTACTGAACATTTTTTCTTTACTAGCAACCAGGGTCTGATTGACTTCATTGCGGTTGATGACGGCTTCTTTTGGTAAATGATAATCTGGCCCCACGGCGGTACATGCACCTAAGCTGAGACTGACGATGATGCTGGAAAGTGCAGTGAAATATGCGCGGCGTTGTGTTTGCATCGTTTTCATTGGACACCTCCAGACTTGTCGTTGGAATGGGCTGTCGTACCCACAGACACCGTTGCCGTTTCACCCGCAATCAGACGGGTATTTTTAGGTAGCGGTGCAAGGTGGATACGTACCGGAATGCGCTGTGCCAGTCGGACCCAGTTAAAGGTTGGATTCACGTTCGGCAGTAAATTGCTGCCTGTACTGCGATCGCGATCAACAATACCTGCCGCCAGACTTTCTACGGTACCGGATAGCGCCTGTTGTGAACCCATCAGCGTGACTGACGCGGTATCATTTACATGGATGAAGGGCAGTTTAGTTTCTTCAAAATAGGCTTCGACATAAAACGAATTATTCTCAACCAAGGCCATCACCGCACGGCTCGCGGCGACGTAAGAGCCAACACGTAAATCGAGATTAGTGATGCTGCCATCGACTGCGGCATAAATTCTTGTCCGTTGTAGATTCAGCTTGGCAAGGTCGACGCTAATTTGTGCTTGTTCTAATGCTGTTTTAGCTTGATCCATGTGGGTTTGACCTTGTTCGCGAGATTCTTGCGCTACTAATTCGTGCAGCTCTGTATTGCGATGTGCTTCTTTAGCGGCCTGATCGAGATTAATTTGCGCGGTCTTGACTTGCGCTTGAGCCTGACGCAATGCGATTTCATAGCGTGCTCTGTCAATTTCAAACAGCAATTGACCTTTGACAACTTGCTGGTTGTCATGCACCGCTAATTGTGTGACTTCGCCACTGAGGTCAGACGCAATCTGAACGATATTCGCTTGGACGCGAGCATCTCGCGTCCAAGGAGCGACCTCGTAATGTTGCCACAACCACTTACCGCAGAAAACAGCTAATGCCACGATGGCAATCGTTACTGCCACGCGTATGATATTGACCAAGATTTTTTTGATTGTCATATTAGGTCCAATTCAATGTAAAACGGGTGATCGCTGAGGTACATGCAGTCAGCACCACGATAAATAAAGAAAAATCAAACAGTGCTGGATGCCATACCCAACGGTAGAGTCCCAATCTGGCAAGTACGAAGACCACGATCTTGGTCAGCAAAAAAGCCGCTAGCGCGAGCAGGAGCAGGGTGGGGAAATACATTCCATCGATATTTATTTCGGCAATCATTACTTACTCATCCGAAGGTGTCGGGACGACAGGGTTAATAGGGGTAAGCAAGGGCACATAGGCGTTTGCATCCGGGAAGAGATCACGCCGTAATGCGGTTAATGCTGTCAATGCATTTAAGAGAGGAGCGACATTGACTTGATCAGTATTTGATTCGTCATTGAGTACAGGGTTTGACGTTAATTGATGAATAGTAGCGTCAAGGCAAGTCAGCAAGCATTGACCTTCCGATATTTGTGAGGCTGATAATGGTGACGTAGGTGTGCTAGAAAAATGCTGACGAAGTTGCTGTAGTAAGGGTTTTATTGCACTCAATGCCGGTGTTGACGTTGCCTGAAAATTCAGTAGCTCAACCACATTGAGACTCATACGGAAATCCAATAAGGCATCAATGTGCTGAGGTTCATTTCCCAGCGGCGGTTCTGTCGCTGCTGAGATGCGCGGGGCAAGTTGCGCTACGCGGTCCATCATTTTTGCCGCAATATTGTCGATGTGAGGGACGTTCATGTTCGTGGTTAATTCCAGCAATTCCTGGCGCCCTGCCGCGACAAGACGGTTAGCTCGCCATCCGGCACTGACAGAACGAATGAGCGCAGTAAATACTAAGGCAGCGATCACGCCAATTGTTTGGCCAATCGTCGCATTCATAAAAACACCCACATCGACAGCACCGCTTTCTTGTAGCGCAAAGCTACCCAGTACACCAAGGGTCATCGCGAGTGATTTCAAACCGTATTGTGGTCGTGCCAGATAAATACCGAGGACGAATAGTAACGGCGAAATACATAAGGCCATGGTTTCAAAACTATGGGCCGCTGGGAGTATCCATAAAACATACATCGCCGAAATAGGTACCGATGCCAGCGTAAAATACAAAAAGGTTTTGAGGCTGGGAACGGGGTCGTCTTGTACCGCAAATAAACAGCAGAAGACCGCTGCCATCATGGCGGCAACGGAACCCGAAGGCCATGCAGTTTCTATCCAGAACAAACAGCAACATAAAATAGCGACGATCGCTGCTGCTGCAGACATACAGGCTAGCCAGTAATCATGGTGTAAAGGGGTAACTCGACTGCTTTGTCTTACAGGCTGATTCTGCAACACCGGAAAAGCACCAGTAGCACTTGCCTCGATGGTTTTATACAGCGTCAGTACGTCATCCATGACACGTAATAATGCTGTTAATCGACGTGCCAGATTCAGTTGCAATAAATCTGTCCAGGTAGCACCTGCATGGATTTGAGGCGTTAACTGTTCGATGGCGTCTTCGATGCGGCGTTTTTCTTCATTTCGCTGGTCTATCTTCTCAGCATCTTGCGTGCTGAGCGTTGCCCAGTCCTGAATGCGGGTAAGCAGCGCATTCCACTCTGTCATTGCGGATTCGTTACTACTTGCTTGCGCGGAACCCCGTAATTGCTCGAGGCGATCACGAATTCCTGACAACAGCGGCAGAAGAATTGACAGCCGTTCGTGCATAGAATAAATAGCACCCGCCGTCCAACGCAGATGAGATGTGTCAAATGGTAGGTGAATAGACAGGTTACGCAGCTCGGCGATATCGGTTGCCAGCATGCGCTTATCTTTCTGCAATTGATCTCTTTCACTACCGGCAAAGACATCGGTGAGCGTTTGTTGAATATCACGAATCACATGGCTGACGCGACCGAGCATGATCGGCCCCCAGCTCTGTGGAAAGACCAGTCCATGCACTAACGATCCACACACAATACCGATACTGATTTCTTCGACGCGGGACAAGGCAACATCAAAGATACCGGAGGGATCATTGACTGACGGAAAGCCAATTAATGCAGCGGTATATCCAGCGAGTAAAAAGATATAAGAACGCGGCGTACGATCAAGTAAAGAAATAAACAAACAGAAACCCACCCAGAGCGCCAGTGCCAGTGAGAGTAATTCAGGCGCATTCGCGAGTTGGGGCACCATAATGACCGTCGCAACCGATCCCAGAACAGTGCCCATTACACGAAATACTGCTTTAGAACGCACTGGACCGGAGAATGGGTTAGCGATGATGTAGCACGTCATCATTGCCCAAAAGGGCCGTGGAAGCGCGAACGCCAATGCCACATACAGCGCGAGCAAGGAAGCAGCGATGCATTTAAGCGAAAACAGCACTTCTGATGTGGTCGGTAGCTTCACGGTTTTATTGATGATAATGAGATGATATTAATCGTCTTAACGTTACGCGTCAGACAAATGAAACACCGGCAACGATTCGTGATGAGTGAATTGCTGCCGGTGCTTTTTTACTGAGAAACAGGCATCGCGATGCCTGAAACGTAACTCTTAAGGATTGCGATACATAGGATCAGGCATGATGTAAGCGACGACCTTTTGATTGATAACACCTGCAGGTGCGACCTGGCCTAATTCAAATGCGCTCACAGTCATGGCGACATCAAAACGCCATGCAAAGCTTTTTTCACCAATGACGAATTTGACTGTTTCACCACCAGTGACGCTAACATATTTAGTGTCTGGCGTGATGACGATGGTGCGTTGTGCTTCGCTGACAGCGGCTGGATCGCCTAATAAATCGAGATGTTTGTTTGATCTATCCTGCGCAGAAGCAACGCCCGTTGCGATGGCAAAGACTGCAGCTATTAATCCAAATAAGAATTGTTTCGTTTTCATGATGAACTCCTCAAGTGACAATAAAACGTTCCGGTTGCGCCAAGTATTTAAAAAGTAGAGACAGATGGTGCTAAGCGGATCGCTGATCCATCAGGGTATTTATTGTTCTGATGGTGACGGAGTGAAGTGTAGTGACTGGGGCGCGTGGGATAAAGATGATATGTAGCAATTGATTATTGCTGTTATGAGAATAATCAGTGCTTAGATGCGATGTTTCTATGAGTTGATTGCATGTTTATTCCACGTGCACAGCAGGGGGCTTGGTGGCCAGTTGCGGTAATGAACTTGGAAAGTCAATCGTCACCAGATGCTGTTTTGCCAGCATTTTTTCCAATTTTCTGAGCAGACTCGATTCGGTGAACGGTTTGACGATAAAATCATCTACGCCTGCCGCTGCGGCGGCAAGGATGTGTTCTTTATTGGCTGTGGAGGAATACATCAGTATGGGTAAGCGATACCATTCTGGGTCATGGCGAATTGAACGAATCAAATGCAAACCATCCATGAATGGCATTGTATGGTCGGTAATAATAAATTCGATCGGGGCGCCGATAAATTTTGTCGTTTTGAAGGTACGTAACGCCATTTCGGCATTTTCAGCTTCTGATATTCTGCCAAATCCGATATTTTTTAAGAGACCAACCATTAATCGCCTCAAATGTGGCTCATCACTGACCACCAGAAAATGAAGGTCTGTATTCATAGGACGCTATCTTTCTTGTTATTCGATGCGCGCAAAAATGGCGCTGATGTCGCAATCGCTTAGACAATAAAAGATAGCAGTGGAATGGATGAGGGCTCTGTTCGGTGGGTAACCTAAACGAATGTCTACCCGTGCAGGTGTGACGCTTCACGCCTTGTGTCAATGAAATAAAAGTAAATTTATTATTACACTCATTTGACCCACCGCAGGTGCATGGTTATTTCACCGGCTGCGCGAACACCGGCACACTCACGGCGCCAGACTGACTGATTGATGCGACGCCAAATACGTAGTTATCTTTCGAAATCCCCTTAAGCAACTCATGCCCAGTCAGTCCCACATCTTTGCTGTGCTGCCATATTCCTGCACCAGGTTCGCGCCATACAATGCGGTATCCAGTCACCGCTTTGTCGACGGGTGCTTTCCAGACCAGGCTGGTATCGTTGCTGAGATCAGTCACCTTCATGCCAACGTCTTGCGGTGGCGTCGGTGCCAGTGCCAGGCTTCCCATTCCTGCTGCATTAGCTCGGGCGACGCGTGCTACGTAGTCGACGTCCACAAATTCGGATAAATCACCCTGCTGGACACCGTTTTCAAGACGAATATTTTGATGTTGATGGGCGAAGTTTTCAAAGGGCTCTGTAAAGCGTACGGCCGCATACCCACGCTCTAAAAATGGCATGTGATCACCGCCACGCAAGAAACGATCACGACGATGAATCAGATTGACATGAAAACCAGGTAAATACGTTTCGGCAGCCTGTTTCAGATAACGCCCCAACTGATGCGTTGGCGTATCGTCGATACCGCCGCTACGCAAAATGGTGTCGATCATTTTGCGTGATTCTTCCGGCGAGCGAGCGAGCGTCGTGGTTGGTGCTGCTTTTTGTGCATCCAGTACTGTTTTCAATAATGGTGTAAAGCCATCAGCGAACAGTCGTACTTGCATATCGTCACGTCGCCCATCATCACTGACAGGCGAGCCGATAATGTCATTGTTGAGCATACCGATAATATGACGATGTTCTTGTGCCGCCACTTCCGCAATGTGTTCTGCACCCAGCAAGCCTTGTTCTTCACCCGCCACATTCATAAACACCAGCGTTGCTGGCCATTGATAGGGCGCAAACGCGCATGCCATTGCCAGCACTGCTGCGCTACCAGAAGCGTCATCATTGGCGCCCGGCGCATCGCTAACAATATCGAGCACATCACTGGCGCGCGAGTCGTAATGACCGCTAACAATAATCACACGTTCTGGTGATGCCGTCCCTTTGAGTGTGGCAACGACATTGACGATATTGGTTGGTTGCGGGACGCGGCGACCGACAGGCTCGATGTGTTCATCCAGTGTGACCGTCATCCGTCCGTGACTGGTAGCCGCACATTTGTTCATCTCATCAGCGATCCAGCGCCGCGCCGCGCCAATGCCACGTGTCTCTGAAACCGTGTCTGATAACGTATTGCGAGTACCAAATGCCACCAGCTTATCGTCGTAGTATTTGATCTGTGACGCCTTAATTTGCTTGATCACAGCCTCAATTTGTGGGTCTGTTATTGCTGCTTGTGCAGCCCCACAGAGGCAAGTCGTGACTGCTAATAACCCTATCAGAATCTGACGCATCGTTTTATTCTCCATGATCGTTATGAGGTGGTTTACCCGCTTTTTTTTGAATTGTTCGTTGAATAAATCTTTTCTATTGTACAGGGTTGGCTTACCTTCGATTGCTGGGCCTGTACTACACTATGCCATAACGCTATAGCTGTTAGTGCGGCAGAAGTCTGTATTACATGACAGCGGAAGCATAAAATAGTTTAATGATTAAAAAGGGCGCTTATGCAAACACGACGTATAGCAACACAGCATGTTTCTTCGATTGGCCTCGGATGTATGAATCTCAGCCATGCATATGGCGTGCCTCCATCTGCTGCTCAGGCAGAAAGCGTATTACTCGGCGCACTTGATGTCGGTATTACGTTACTTGATACAGCGGCGTTATATGGCTTTGGCGCTAACGAAGAGTTACTTGGTAAGGTGTTAAGTGGACAACGTCATCGATATATGCTGGCAAGTAAATGTGGCATTTTTCAAGAAAATGGTCGACGCGTCATTGATGGTCGTCCGGCCACAATAAAGAAGACCTGTGAGGATAGCCTCAGGCGCCTCAGGACTGATGTCATTGACCTGTATTACCTTCATCGCTGGGATAAACAGGTGCCGATTGAGGATAGCGTCGGCGCCTTGTCTGAATTAGTCACCGCTGGAAAAATTCGTGCGATCGGGTTGTCAGAAGTGTCGGCGACAACGCTCAGAAAAGCGCACGCTGTACATCCTATCGCTGCTTTGCAAACAGAATATTCATTGTGGACACGTAACCCAGAGATCGCGGTGCTGGATGTTTGTCGCGAACTTGATATCGCTTTTGTGGCGTTTAGTCCTCTGGGTCGTGGTTTTTTGAGTGAATCCTTACCGGATGTGAGCCATTTTGAAGAAAAAGATATCCGACGCAGTATGCCGCGTTTTAGTGCAGAGAATATGACGGCTAATCTTGGTCTGCATCGTTATCTCACGCAACTCGCTACGCAGGCAGGGTGCACGATTCCGCAATTAGCGCTCGCATGGCTGTTGGCTAAAGGCGAACACATAATTGCGCTCCCTGGTACCACAAGTTTTTCTCATCTAAAAGAAAATATTGGTGCAGCAGATTGTGTATTAAGTGCGGAGGTAGTAACCGCCTTGGATAAGCTGATGCACACCCATCCGGTCAACGGTAGGCGTTACAACGCTGCGACACAAACAGAAATCGATACCGAGGAATTTAGCTGATTCGTCGTACTGATTAATTGAGATAGACTTGTTCCGCCACTTCTTTAATCAAGGCGATCATGGCATTTTGAGTAAGTGTGGTAATGCGACCTGAGGTTGTTGCCATGGTCAGTCGTGTCAATAATTGGGGTTCAACGATCGGTCGCATTATGTATGCTTCTGGGTGCGCACTAGTCGTGACGGCATATTTGGTCAGAATGGCATAGCCAGCACCATCAGCCACCAGATCCAAGATCGCAGCCACACTATCAATTTCTAAATGGATCAGTGGCTTACAGCCCATAATTGCCATTTGGGTCTCAAGTAACATGCGAATCGCATTCGGACGATTTGGAATCACCAACGCATGTTGAGCGATTTTTTTGAGTGTGATTGGTGTCACATCGGTAGCTGCATTTACGCCGTTGCGCGGTCCGACAAAATACAATGCTTCTTCCGCCAGCGGTGTGATCTCTAACTCCGTGGTCAGCACGGGGTTGTAAAGTAACGCGATATCTAAACGTCCTGTCAATAACCACTCTTGCATTGATGTGGATAAACCTTCGCTAATCGATAAGCTTGCGTTAGGCAAACGCTGCGTGAAAGCGCGTGTCAGTGGCACGGTCAATATTTTAGAGGCACTCGGTGGTAGCCCGACATTAACCCGTCCCGCAAGCGCACCGCGGATTCTTCCCAGATCTTCTTTCGCCCGCGCGACTTGATGCAAAATGCCGCGTCCGTGCTCCAGCAATAACTGTCCCGCCTCAGTGGCGGTGACCCCACGCCCATTGCGAACTAGCAGATTTTGCCGTAACTCCACTTCTAACTGCCTTACCTGGCGGCTCAGTGCAGGCTGCGCAATATTGAGCACATCAGAGGCGCGGGTAAAGCTTCCCAGCTCAACAACGTGCACAAAATACTCTAATTGCTTGAGATCCATCCTTTGCCTCTGTAACTGAAAAACGTATATGTTAGTTTGTATTATGCCAGTTTGTTATATCTGGTAGTGGAAGTTTGGACTTATTTGTCTGCCTCAGGCGACGCATAATCCTCACCATGCAAACACCTATCCCTACCTTATTCATGCGCGGCGGCACTTCCCGCGGACCTTTTTTCCTTGCTTCCGATTTGCCGGCGGATGTGGCGACACGTGACCAGGTGTTACTGGCCGTGATGGGATCACCGGACCCGCGCCAGATTGATGGTTTGGGCGGTGCTCATCCGCTGACTAGCAAAGTCGGTATCGTTAGCCCGAGTTGCACGCCCGGCGTCGCGCTTGATTTTTTGTTTGTGCAACTACAACCCGCATTAAGCACCGTCGACACCACGCCTAACTGTGGCAACATGCTCGCGGCGGTCGTTCCTTTTGCCATTGAGTGCGGTCTGATTACGCCACAGGCCGATACCACCACTGCGCGTGTATTGACGATCAATACACAGATGCAATGCGACATCACCGTGCAAACACCCCTCGGACCTCATGGCCGCGTGATTAGTTACGATGGTGAAACACGTATTGATGGTGTTCCGGGAACATCAGCACCGATTACGATTAATTTCTTGGATACAGCAGGGTCGGTTTGCAGTGGTTTGCTGCCAACAGGCCAGGTACGTGATCATGTCACCATCAGTGGTAGCGCATTTGAGACGTTCGATCTCGATATTACTTGTATCGACAATGGGATGCCGTTGGTGTTATTCAACGCCCGCGACGTCGATTGCACCGGGTATGAGTCCGTTGCAGCGCTCAATACCAACCTCGTGCTCAAAGCAAAATTAGAAGCGCTACGACTTCATTGCGGTCATCTGATGGGGTTAGGTGATGTGACGACTAAAAATTATCCCAAGATGACGCTTGTGGCTGCACCACGCGATGGTGGCAGTATTTGTACTCGCAGCTTTATTCCCCATGTTTGCCATGACGCGATTGGTGTATTAGCCGCTGTAACGGTGGGCACCGCATGCGTATTGCAAGGTTCTGTCTGCGATGGCTTATCGCATATGACCGGTAGCAGTGTCTCGGTCGAACATCCGACGGGTGAATTTAGTGTCGAGCTTGGGATTGATCCCAACGATCCACAAAACGTCTTACGTGCTGCACTACTGAGAACTGCACGTCTAATCATGCGCGGCGAGGTCATGGTGCCTGCCGCGTTATGGTCACCATCCCGATAACCCATTTAAATGTTGTCAATTCCCGCTATAACGGAGACAGGTATTATGCAAAAGAAACCGATGATTATCGATTGCCACGGCCATTACACGACCGCCCCAAAATCCCTCGAACAATGGCGCATGCGTCAAATCGCCGGCATTCAGGATAGCGCTGTAATGCCGAACGTGTCAGAGCTAAAAATCAGTGATGATGAATTACGTGAATCAATCGAAAGTAATCAACTTCGCTTGATGCGTGAGCGTGGTTCTGATTTGACGATCTTTTCGCCCCGCGCGAGTTTCATGGCACATCATATTGGCGATTTTCAGGTCTCAAGTACATGGGCCGCGATCTGTAATGAGTTGTGCTATCGCGTTTCACAATTATTTCCAGACCATTTTGTGCCAGCAGCGATGTTGCCGCAATCACCTGGCGTTGATCCGGCGACGAGCATTCCGGAATTAGAAAAGTGCGTCAAAGAATACGGTAATGTTGGTATTAATCTGAATCCCGACCCGAGTGGCGGCCATTGGACTTCGCCACCGTTGAGTGATAAATCCTGGTATCCAATTTACGAAAAAATGGTGGAGTATGATATTCCCGCCATGATCCACGTATCTACCAGTTGTAATCATTGTTTTCACACCACTGGCGCGCATTATCTCAATGCTGATACCACCGCATTTATGCAGTGTCTGACGTCCGATTTATTCAGCGATTTCCCGACGTTGAAATTTCTGATTCCGCATGGCGGCGGTGCAGTGCCTTACCACTGGGGTCGTTTCCGTGGTCTTGCACAAGAGCTGAAAAAGCCATTATTACAAGATCATTTATTGAACAATATTTTCTTTGATACCTGCGTCTATCATCAGCCAGGCATAGACTTGCTCAATACCGTGATTCCCGTCAAGAACGTGTTGTTTGCATCTGAAATGATCGGCGCCGTGCGCGGTATTGATCCTGAAACCGGCCACTACTACGACGACACCAAACGTTATATCGAAGCCTCAACCATTTTGAGTGAGCAAGATAAATTTCAAATTTATGAAGGCAATGCACGTCGCGTTTTCCCACGTCTGGATACTGTATTGACTGCCAAAGGCCGTTAAGCCTTTCTCCTGCTACGACGCGGCTTTCGAATAATTAATAAGGACATTCTATGACACAACGTATCAATCAATTAGGCATCGTCAAACGCAATATTGTGCGTGCTGATCCTGCTGCCGTTGCACAGCTTTCGACATTCGGTGTCGCGACGATTCATGAAGCGATGGGGCGGGTTGGTCTGCTGAAACCGTATATGCGTCCGATCTATACAGGTGCTCATCTGTGTGGTACGGCGGTCACGGTCCTGCTGCAACCAGGTGACAACTGGATGATGCACGTCGCCGCTGAACAAATTCAGCCAGGCGATGTGGTAGTGGCTGCTTGTACGACGGAGAATGAAGATGGCTTTTTTGGTGATTTGTTGGCGACATCGTTTCAGGCACGCGGGGCACGTGGCTTGATCATTGATGGCGGTGTCCGTGATGTGAAAGATTTGACTGAAATGAATTTTCCGGTGTTTAGTCGTGCGATCAACGCAAAAGGCACGATCAAGGCGACATTGGGGTCCGTGAATGTGCCGGTGGTGTGTGCTGGTGCGCAGGTCAATCCCGGTGACGTGGTGATCGCCGATGTCGACGGTGTGGTCGTCGTACCTGCGGCATTGGCGCAGCAAGTGGCCGATGCTGCCGCAGCTAGGGAAGCCAACGAGGGCGACAAGCGCGCGATTTTTGCATCAGGCACATTGGGACTGGACTATTACAACATGCGCGAAGGTCTGGCAAAAGCTGGACTGACTTACATTGATTAATTGTTGAACCGTATCTTTGTGCCTCTTTGTATCTCATAAGCGATAAACTCCATGGCTGAAAATAATCAATCTCTTTTTACCAAAACGCCAGGCTGGCTGGATTTTTATCCGACACCATCAACGCCGCGTTTTGTTTTACCTGCTGGCGCAGTGGATGCGCATTGCCACGTCTTTGGACCTGGCGCGCAATTTCCGTATGCTCCAGAACGCAAATATACTCCTTGTGATGCATCTAAAGACCAATTATTCGCGTTGCGAGACCATTTGGGTTTTGCCAAAAATGTCATTGTTCAGGCGACATGTCATGGCAGTGATAACCGCGCGTTAGTCGATGCGTTGCGGGCAGCGGGTAATCAGGCGCGGGGCGTGGCGACAGTAAAGCGTGATATCACCGATACCGAACTGCTGGCGCTGCATGCCGCTGGTGTGCGTGGGACGCGTTTTAATTTTGTGAAGCGTCTTGCAGACTTTACGCCACGTGAAGTATTGTCCGAGATCGCGCACCGCATCGCACCTCTGGGGTGGCATGTGGTTGTCTATTTTGAAGCGCAGGATTTGCCAGAATTATATGACTTCTTTACCAGTCTGCCGACGACAGTCGTCGTTGACCATATGGGGCGTCCTGATGTGAGTCAACCTGTTGATGGCCCTGGTTTTGCGCTCTTTCTTAAAATGATGCGTGAACATCAGAATATCTGGAGTAAGGTCAGTTGTCCGGAACGTCTGAGTGTTAGTGGCCCAGCGGCATTACAAGGTGAAACACACGCGTACCGCGATGTCATTCCGTTTGCGCGAACGCTGGTTGAACAATTCCCTGATCGCGTTTTATGGGGAACCGACTGGCCGCATCCGAATTTGAAAGATCACATGCCTGACGACGGACTGCTGGTAGACTATATTCCTCATATCGCGCCTACCGCAGAATTACAGCAGAAACTGCTGGTAGACAATCCTTTGCGTCTGTATTGGAGTTAACTCGCATGGCACTCGATAAACCATATCAAGATATCCCAGGTACTACTATTTTTGACGCGGAGCAATCGCGTCTTGGATATCACTTGAATCAATTCTGTATGTCACTCATGAAAGCAGAAAATCGTGCGCGGTTTAAAGCGGACGAACGTGCTTACCTTGACGAATGGCCAATGACAGAAGAACAAAAACAAGGCGTCTTGACGCGCGATTTAAATCGCTGCTTGGCGGTTGGCGGTAATATTTATTTTCTGGCCAAAATTGGCGCGACGGATGGTCGTTCGTTTCAATATATGGCAGCCAGTATGACAGGGATGAGTCAGGAAGAATACGCAGCGATGATGTTGGCCGGGGGCCGTTCTGTCATCGGTAATCGTGTCATTGGAGAAGAAAAGAAATGACGAAGCAAGAGACAAAAAACATTAATCACGCAAAAATTTCAGCCAGTGTATACACCTCGCACGTTCCCGCTATTGGTGCGGCACTTGATCTTGGGAAGACGCAGGATCCGTATTGGCAGCCACTGTTTGCTGGCTATGAAGACTCTAAAGCATGGATGAAAGAAAATACACCGGATGTTATTTTTCTGGTCTATAACGATCACGCGACGGCGTTTAGCCTTGACATGATTCCGACCTTTGCAATTGGATGTGCAGAACAATTTCAGCCAGCTGATGAAGGTTGGGGGCCGCGTCCTGTCCCCGTGGTGCAGGGACATCCAGAGTTAGCGGCACATATAGCGCAATCTGTCATACAACAGGATTTTGATCTGACCATTGTGAATAAAATGGATGTTGATCATGGACTGACAGTACCTTTGTCACTGATGTGTGGACAACCGCAAGCCTGGCCATGTCCTGTCATTCCATTTGCCGTCAATGTGGTGCAATACCCCGTTCCATCAGGTAACCGCTGTTTTGAACTTGGTAAAGCAATCCGCAAAGCGATTGAATCCTACGACACGCCGCTCAATGTCCAGATATGGGGAACAGGCGGCATGAGCCACCAACTACAAGGCGCGCGTGCTGGCTTGATCAATCAGGAATTTGATAATGCATTTCTGGATGACCTCATCAAGGATCCACACACACTCGCTAAAAAGCCCCATATTGACTACGTACGTGAAGCAGGTTCTGAAGGTATTGAACTGGTCATGTGGCTCATTGCCCGCGGCGCTATGGACGATGTTGCTGGTGGTGAAACGCCTGAATTAGTAAAGCGCTTTTATCATGTTCCCGCATCGAATACCGCGGTTGGTCATCTGATCCTGGAGAATAAATAATGACAAAAACGATCAAAGTGGCGCTGGCTGGTGCTGGTGCTTTTGGCATTAAACATCTGGATGGCATACGACTGATCCCAGGCGTTGAAGTCGTCTCCCTCATTAGTCGTGATATTGAAAAAACGCGCGACATCGCTGCCCGTTATGGGATCGCACATGTCACTACTGAATTGGAAGAGAGTCTTGCGCTGCCAGAAGTCGATGCCGTTATCTTGTGTACGCCGACACAACTGCATGCCGAGCAAGCACTTGCCTGTCTCCGTGCAGGTAAACATGTACAAGTAGAAATTCCATTGGCAGATAGTTTGTCTGGTGCAGAAGCGGTCGTCGAGCAAGCTCGTGTGAGTGGTTTGGTGGCGATGTGCGGTCACACGCGTCGGTTTAATCCTAGTCATCAGTACGTGCAACAGCAAGTGCAGTCGGGCCGTTTTAAACTGCAACAAATGGATGTGCAAACGTATTTTTTCCGTCGCAGTAACATCAATGCGCTCGGCGAGGCACGTAGCTGGACTGACCATTTATTGTGGCACCATGCTGCACACACCGTTGATTTGTTTGCCTATCAAAGCGGCGGCGAGATTGTGCAGGCAAATGCGTTGCAAGGTCCGATTCATCCTGAACTCGGGATCGCCATGGATATGTCGATTCAATTAAAAAGCAGTAGCGGTGCGATCTGTACCTTATCGCTGAGTTTTAATAATGACGGTCCTTTAGGAACGTACTTCCGGTACATCGGCGATAGCGCTACCTATCTGGCGCGCTACGATGATCTTTACACCGGTAAGGAAGAGAAGATCGATGTCAGTCAGGTCGATGTTTCTATGAATGGCATCGAATTACAAGACCGTGAATTCTTTGCCGCCATCAGAGATGGACGTGAACCGAATTCCAGTGTCGCCAAGGTACTACCTTGCTATCGCATTCTGCATCAACTAGAGCAGCAATTA